>Ga0209635_10002348_pt1 | contig 14495 bp, 11 predicted proteins | sample DeeMarSWOR230_32_FD_187463 | JGI IMG/M metagenome (GOLD analysis project Ga0209635, IMG submission 187463) | Marine sediment microbial communities from White Oak River estuary, North Carolina - WOR-2-30_32 (SPAdes) (version 2) | ecosystem: Environmental > Aquatic > Marine > Intertidal zone >... | reverse complement strand
ATATTTTTCATCTCCTCCTCCTGGAAAAATATTCTCTGAATTATCAAAAAACATAGTAACTGCTGCTCTTTGTGATGGATTTTTGCCTCTAGAACCTGCAAAAATAAGATCCTCTAGGCTTTTTGCTCTCATTGTTTTTTTACTTAATCTTCCTAATGCAAAACATAAAGCATCAATAATATTTGATTTTCCTGCACCGTTAGGTCCTACTATGCAAGTAAATCCACTTGAAAGGCGAATAGTCACTGTTCTATCTCCAAATGATTTAAATCCAGTCATGGAAATTTTTTTGATATAAGTCAAAACATTAACTCCATTTCATTAGTTATTTAAAATAAAGAATAAACATATCTATATATATACTCTTCATTCAAATAGAAAAGATTTTGCATTTTACTTAAAATTAGTCATAATTAGAATTATCCAAATTAAACATTTGGATATATCCACAAAGATAAAAATTTTTTTAGCCATTAAAATTTGCTAAATATTGCATCTACAATAGCTTTAAGTTGTTTTGGATTTATCGCCATAAAATAGAATTTATTATTTAATAAATTTTTTTGATCAGATTTTAATAAGGTTTGATTAATTCTTTTTGAGAAACTCAAAACTCCGATACTATGTAATGCTTTAATTAATTCATAAAATTCATCCATTCTTTTATTATATTCTAATGATTCACAAGATATATAGTATAATTCCTTCAATTCATCTATTGATATATAATAATTAGGTCTTTTTAAAAAGAAATTCGCTAAGTTATCAAGAAAGATTAGAGTTAATATATCCTCTTCAGAGATATAAGTTAACATAGCAAACTCATCTGATAGGTGAATTGAATCAAATTGATTTTGAAGTATTTCAATAATCTCCAGATTATTTATAATATTTTGATGAGATAATAATGGATATAGTTCTCTTAATATCTCAATTCCTTTTCCCGGTACAGGAACATAATGTTCAAAAATCAAATCGGTTATAAATTCAATTAATTCTTTATCAATTCCATTGATGAAGGTTAAAGCAACTCGTTGTTCAATAATATCAAAAAGTTCATGGTAATTGTAATAGCTTAATTTTTTTTTAAGATCAAATTTATTGATTAAATCAAGAGTTTCAGGTTTCAATATTTTATTTACAGTTGAAATTGAACTAATTTTTGATTCTTTTCCATAGTGTAAGAATTTCTTATAATATTCTGGTTTTAAATGCTCAACATTGTTGAAAACAAGGATCAAATTATTTCTAGTTTTGTTACAGATTAGTTTGAAAATATTCCATAATTCAGATAAATTACAATTGAGGAATTGAAGATAATCAACTTTAATATTAGTAAAACTACTAATATCAGTTATAATGGAAAATACAATTTCATTAATGCTTTTTTCTTTACAATCTATTGGAATTTTTATGAAATCTATAAATGTATCTTCCTTTTTAAGCAAATCTTGTAAGACTTTATTAATAATTACTTTTTTGCCAATTCCTTGGATACCTTGATATAATACGTTTAAACTAAATTCATCTGAAACTGAATCTTTCAGAATTGAATACAAGTTGACTTCTTCTTTCTTCCTATGTAAAATCTCAGGAGGAACGTAATTAGGATCAAAAATAGCTTTTGGTCCAATACAAAAATTTATAGGTTTTGATTTTCCAATCATTTTTTTTATTTTAGTTTTTGTTTTATATTCTAATAATTTATATTTAAACCCCCCCAGAGAGAGGGGTCATAAGAAGTAAAAATAAAGATCTAAGTTATTAAAACTGAAGAATCCTATAGATATTTAAACAATTTTTACATTGATCTTATTTTTTTCTTTAATTTCCTTAAATCTTAATTTTCTAATCTTTCTTGGAAAGCTTAAATCAATATTATCATAAAGATAACCATTTGAATTAAAAGGACCTTCTGTAATTTTTAATTTTGAAGGTGAAATATGGCCCTTAATGAATGAAATAATCTTACTACTTCCAGGAAACTTTCTTTTAAAAAAATATCCAAAAGTATTACACCCCACTACAGGTATTCTGTTTTCAAGTGCACGCGCTCTTAAATAAATCTCCCAATTTTCCATCCCTTCTTCTCTTATTTGCGTTGGAGAGAATAGAATATCTGCGCCATATTCAGCAGCTAATCTTGGAGTTTCAAAAAAAGCCATATCAAAACATATTAAAATTGCAAATTTATTGGCATTAACTTTAAAAATTTTTAATTCTTGGCTTGGATGAAATTGCTGTTTTTCATATGAATAAAGATGAATCTTATCTTGGCGACCAATTTCTTCTCCACGATTATTAAAATAATAACTTGTAATTGTAGGTTTAAAATTTTTCTTTCTTTTTTCCCAAATTGCTCCAGAAATAATATTAATACCATATTCATACGCAAGTTTCTTAATAAATAAATAGTCTGAACCTCTTTCCACTTGAAAATTATTAGAAAAATTTAATTCAAAAGGAACCCAACGCTCTGGTAAACAAACAATATCAAGTTTTTGACGGTTTTGAATCAATTTTTTCAATAATATTTCAATTTCAAAATAGCATTTTTCTCTATTTTGAAGAACCTCTGGTTGAATACAAGCAACATTAATCATATCGAATATTATAAAGGATCATGTTTATTAATTTCTTCAATAATTGAAAGTATTTGATTTAAATTTGTTATTTCATAATCAGGTTTAAATTCAACTGATATTTTTTGACCAGTTTTAAATGTATCATATTTCCCACCTCGATGTATATAAATGCTATGGATGTTATTTAACTTAGCTGGAACGATATCCTTGTAAATATTATCGCCAACATAAATCGTTTCCTTTCCATTGACTCCAAATTTTTTTAGAAAAAAAGAAAACAGCTTCGGATTTGGTTTTCGTATTCCAATTTCATCTGAAATTACGACTAAATCAATCATATCTTCAATATTTAATCTCAAAATCTTTTCATATTGTTTTATTGGAATACCGTCAGTAATAATAGCAGTTTTTATAGATAGGTTTTTTAATTTCTTTAAACAGGGCATTACTTCATCATATAATTCAATATATTTTATTTTTTGAGCATGATAGGCCATGACAGCCGCTGCGATATATTTATATTGCTCATTAAAAGAAATTGAAAGCTTTTCTATTTCAATTAATCTTCTAATGAAATAATCATAGTGTCTAGATGAATTCGAACCATATTCTTCTACAATTTCTTTTATTAAAATGATCGCTTTCTCGCGATCTATATCTAACCCCAAATTTATCATTGCATCAATTCCTTTTATTCTAGCTTTTTCAGAAAGTCCCGTTGAATTAAAAAGACAATCATCCAAGTCAAAACCTACTAATTTAATAGCACACATGGTTGTTAGTTATATTATAACTCTATTGATATTTATAATTAATAGATGTTAAACCAAAGATAAATTTATTATTACTATAAATATCAAAAAAAAAAATAACAAAAACAAAATTAATTTTTACATTTTAGCATATTTAGGTTTTGTAATGAAACCAATGAATATCACAAAATTTACGATAATTGTAACAACTTCAGCTACAACAATCATAGATGGGGTCTCTAAGGCAATTGAAGTTATAATTGATCTTATTATACTACTAGCAATTAGGCAAAGAAAAGCAATACCAATCAATAATGCATTTGCTTGAGATAATCTTTTATTCTTATACATAAAGAAAAACATAATTGCTAACAATAAATAAATTCCTATAGTAAAATAAGGAAGGGCAAAAATAAGAGCACTCAATGTTGGGGCGATTATTATAATAAACAACACTATTGCTAAATAGATACCAACAATCCCCAGTCTTATCTTATTAAACTGTGATTTATTTACATTTTTTGCATAAGCACTTATAAGAGCCAATGTTGTTTCCAATCCAATATAAAGAACAGGCATGATATTTATGGTCACGATAAGATATCTAATTTTAGTTATGAGCAACACAAATTCAGCAGTAGCATTATCACTAACAACAATTAAATTGTTATATATATCATAAATCTTCCCAACTATTAAAATTGAGAAAAATAAAGCAAATAAAAAGTAGGCGTCTGAAGTATATATTGTTTCTTGTTTAAACCACTTAGCAAAGAGAATAGAACTCATTATTACTAAAATTATTATTCTAATAATCCCAGATATAACCGCAAGCCATGCACCCTCAACTAGATTTAATACTATTACCAATTCATTCCAAGAAAAAGCAAATAATAAGCCGAATCCAGATCCTATAAAAAAACCTGCTATAGCTAAATAAGATTTAAATCTTTTTTTCTTTTCCATTTTATTCACTATTATAGAAGGGTTATTATGAATTCTTAGTGAATTCATAAAAATATTTATTATAAAACTATAAAAAGCCAGATATTTTTAATAACGATTTTAAAAGTTAGGAGATAAATGTTTTTTATACAAACATTTTTATCTAAATTGTCTTATTGCGTTAAAGAGGATAAATATTGATGAATAATTACCAAGTAAGATTAATATATTAAGTCTATTATATACCTACATGAAAAATAATTTTAAATAAAAGTAAGGAAAAATTTTTAAATTAAATAAATCTTAATTATTAATTTATTCTTTATTATACTATTAAAAAATTAATATTATACATTATTGAGATAAAAACTTTTATGGAGTAATAATAATTGTCCACTATTGTTGCTTTATCATATTTTCACCGAAAAATTGGTCCATTAGTATTCTATTCTTATCCAAGTGTTATGCTAGATGACCAGTTGTCAATTAGAATTGCTAATATTATGGATCAGACTGTAAGTGAAGGTTTTTTTACACACTCATTCGAAAATAAAAATTCTATGAATTTTTATTTTGAAATACATTCAGATTGGAATCGTGGAAATAAAGAAATGTTAATGATTTCAATTATCCTTGATCGTCATACATCACCAGAGATAGAGCAAAATATTTCAACTCTTTGTACTGAATTCTCTGAAAAACTTCAATCAAATGAGGAAATTTTTAGTGCTTTTTACGTAAATGATGTAAATAATTTTAATGAGACTGATAAAGAGTTAATCTTAAAAAATAATTCTTTAATAAAAACCTGGGTTAAAGAGTTATACTGGGCTACACTCGAAGAAACAAGAGAAAAAAGTGAAGAAGAAAAAATTGCCATATTATTGAATAAAGAACATATATTTTCAACGTTAAAAAAGCTATCAAAAGGACCTATAACTTTAGAGGGATTGAATGAGTGGTTTAATGAGATTTTCCCCGATTTAGATTTCAATGAATTAATTGACCTTTTAGCAGAAAAACAATTTATTTTTATAAACCAAATCGGGATTGTAGAAAAATACATTTTATTAGTAAAAGAAGTTAATGCTGAAAGAATACCTCCCGATAGTGTTATCGAGTATATTGATGAGACTCCAGAACAAATCGAAAGAGAACTTATTGACTTATTAATCCCAAAAGTGCAAGAATATTTTAGTATTTATGAAAATAAAAACAGAAAAGAACTAGAAGAAGATACTCTAACATTATTCCAGATAATATCCGATTCACGAAAATATAACGTTCTTTCAGAATTAAGGAATGGTTTAATATCAAAAGACAAGCTTCCGAAGCTTGTTTCAAAGAGAACTCTTGATCACTTAAATACCTCATTAGATCTTTTGAAAAAGTATGACGTTATCGAAGAATTGAAATATAAAAATGAAAATTATATCGTACTTAAAACAAATATTCAAATTACAACAACATTTCCTGAATACCTGAGGAAATTGTTACCAAAAGAAAGCAAGCCTGTTGTAGCGAAAAAGTATATTCCAAAAAATCGTTAAATCAATCTCTATTTAATTAGATTTAAAATTTTAAAAACGTAATTCCCAATAAAGAATAATACAGAAGATTTATGATGAAGAAGGGGGAAAAGTCTCCTGAGGATATAAAATATCTTTTAGGAAATATGGGACTTGAAATTCTATATGCGATAGAAAAAGGTGCTAAAGATATTGAAACAATTAAATTATTTTCAGGAGTTTCAATGGAATGTATCAAAGGAAGACTTCCAGTGCTAATGGATCTAAAGCTTATTGAAAAAAAAGAAAGAGGTTTTTCTTTAACTTTGAAAGGATTTGATTTCAAAAAAAGGATTGAAAAGTCTGATTAATTTAAATTTCAGATTGGGGCGACAACGTCATTGCTACGAGCAATAGCTCAAACCACTTGTCATAAGTTCATCATTAATCTAAATTACTGAATAGATGTAATTCATTATTTTATTAAACTTTTTTGGAGTGATATTTCCTTTCATAATACCCTGGTTTTTTTGGTCCACCACATTCTTTAATTAACTTCTTTAATCCGTCTTTTTTTTGTATTTGGGTTTTAAGCTTTTTATAAAATTTCAGATTAATTTCTTTTCTCTTAAATAAATAGTCGAGTATCTCAAGTGCTTCATCATTATTAGTGCATCTTCTGATAAAATCAATTACCCCTGGATCCTTTAAATCTTCCTTATAATCTTCAGTTTTAGTCAGCTTTTTAGCTTTACTCTTGGATTCAATATTAAAATCTACTGAATCTATTTTTATGGATTTCTTTTTATTTGAAATTTCTGACATTAGATTAGGAAATTGTTTTTCTAATTCGCTTTTTTCATATGCGATTTTTAATCCATCAAAATCGATTACTTTTGGCTTTTTTAAAGCGTTTTCCTTGTCCTTTTGCTTTTTTTCCATTTACAAGATTAACATCCGTTAATAGTATCTTCAAGGAGTTATTAATTAAAATAATATAATCAGAAATATATAATTTATTGTCAAGTATAAAGTATGAATATATGATTTGCTGATAAATTCCAATAAAAACTCACTATTATTTTTAAAGAAATTGGGTTTATTTGTATAAAGGATGATAGAGAAGAACGTTTCAAATCAATTAAAGCATTTAAATTCATATCAAAAAATCTATTAAAATAATAAAATTAATTAATTTTTCACTATTTCAATAAATATTCTCATTAAATAGAAGAGAAGTTATGAAGTCTGGATATAGTTTTGTAAAGAAAACTTTCGAGAAGCATGAAACGGGTTATAAGACCCCCCATTGGTATAGAGGAATCGAATATAGGAAAGGGAAAGCAATACAGAGGATAGAAAAGCCAACTAAGCTCCATAGAGCAAGATCATTAGGATATAAAGCGAAACAAGGTTATATCATTGTAAGAGCAAGAATAAGAAAAGGAGGAATGCATAAAGTCAGACCCAAACGGGGCAGAAAACCAAGAGCTATGGGAGTTTCAAAATATACAACAGGTAAAAATCTTCAATGGATTGCTGAGGAACGCGTTCAGAGAAAGTATCCAAACATGCAAGTATTAAATAGTTATAAAATATATTCTGATGGAAGACATTGGTATTATGAGGTTATATTAGTTGATCCAAGTCATCCTGTAATAAAATCAGATCCTAAAATAAATTGGATATGTGACCCAGCTCACAAGAAAAGAGTTACTAGGGGTTTAACATCAGCTGGAAAAAGAGCTAGAGGACTACACAAAAAAGGATGGGGATCTGAGAAAACTCGACCGAGTATTGCAGCGAATAAAGGCCGTGGCAAATAATATCTCCTTTTTTCAATATACTATTATAATAACATTAAATTTAAAAACGTAAATTGAGTTCTAATTAAATATTAAACTTCTTTTTTTCACCATACAACAAATCTGGATAAATTGGTTCAAATTTTTCATTAAAAAGTTTATGATTCATCCAAATTTTATCCTTATCGTTCCAAATAAGGTTCTTTAAAGGATTATAAGAATCTAGGAACTCCAAATTACCATAGACGGACTTTAACAAATGTTTTCCATCAATCAAATCAGTTAATATTAGATAATGCTTAATCTCAAAATATTGAAATATGAGATCGAAAACCTCAAAAAATTCGTCCATCTCACATTTTGGGAACCATATTTCAATTAAAAAGCCATTTTCAAACGTTATTATATCTTCAAATCCATAAATATAAAATTCCCCTTCAATTTCATGGATATGGCACATGTTAAAAAAACTAAATATTTTAATAATTTTCTCATTAAACTCCTTCTTCACGTTGGGTAAAATAATTGAAACTCTATCTTGAAAATCTAAATTCTTTAATGATAAATAAGGAAAAATTAATTTTTTTTTAAGTAGATCGGTTATATAATTAATTGTGGTATATTTTTTCGTGCCAATATATGATTTAATATCAATTGAATACCTTTTATAAATCTGAGATAAGGCATTAAATTCTTTAGATTCAGGTCCATAAACATCCGAATCATTTATGGTTTCGAAATCGAACTCCCTTATGCTTTGAATTTTTGGCTCATAGGAGGGGTTAAATAGTACATTCTGTACATAAGATTTAAATCGTATTGAGGAATAATCCCAACCATCTTTAGTTAGATTATAAGTAAAATGGAGAATTTCATAGAATTTCTTTTTATAGAAAAGACAATACTCAGAAACCTTTTTTTTTGATTTAATATACCAATTTAAATATGATTTATTTGGTGTTCTAAAGGGAAAAAGATACGAGCAAAAAACTATTTGATTGGATTCAATAGCCCCGGGATATTTAATTTTTTGAAAAGAATTTATAAATAAGATTCTGAAATCAAAACTGGTATAGTCAAAAGGTCGAATATACAAATGATACTGAGAAAAGTTGAAACTTCGAAATCTTGGAACGAAATTTATTGAATGTATATATTCCTGGAAAAATTTCTTTACTTTTATTTCTGCAAATTTCGAATGATCAAGAATAAAAACTTCCATATCATTTAGGAATTTCATTAATTTTTTAAACTCTTTTAGGTTAAAATTGACGTTTTGATAATTAACTCTGTTTTTTACAGTAATTACCAAGTTTTCAATACTTGTTTCATTTGACCAAAAAATTTCATGAAATTTGTTATTTAATTGATATTTAGGCCATTTTAATTCATTACCTAAGATTCCTTGAGAAAAGACAAATAATTGTTCAAAAAAATCTTTTATATAGAAAAATCTTTTGTTTTGAAAATCATAAAAATCTTTTAGCTGATATTTCCAGCTTGTTTGCATTCCCCTCCAAAAATATCTTCTTTCTAATAAAATAGACTTGTTAAAGCTATTATTTAAAATGGAAATAAATATTTCCTTTTCAATTATATTTACACAGTAAATTTGTATCCAAATATATCTTTTCCTAGTTATTAAATCTGACATTTCGAATATGAATATTCTTGGAAAATAGATTTTTAGTTTTTTAAGTTTTTCACGAGTCTCAACAGTATCTTCGAGTACTATAATTGGATAATATTTAGCAAATGTACTAGTTAAAATAGTATTAATTAAATACGGTTTTATCACTGGAATACTTAGATTTAAAAATTTATCTATTGTTGATTCAATCATTTGATTGGTAATTTTAAAACTTCTTTTTGATTTGAATGACGCTTTTATTCTACTTTCTTTTTTTTCACATATTTTTTCAACTAAAACCGAACCTTTTATCTCATAGTCTTCAACTAATTTTTTTATATCATTTATATTGAAAATCTTTAGATTATAACATGAATCCAAAAGATTATAAAATGATACTATTTTTTCTACTTCTTGTCTAAATAAAGCACTGGATTTAAAAAAAAGTGGAATAAAATCATGAAATACAATTTTTTCAATATTGCGATCTAGAAAAATCAAATTTTCTTCAATAATTTGAGAAAAATTTCTACGATCTAAGAAGTTCTTTAGCTTATACACATTATCGATCTCGGGATTATTACTTAAAATATTTTGAATTAAATTTAAGTAAGTTAAGATATTATGTAGTTTTTTATATAAATAAAAAAATCCTAATGACTGATTTTCATCTAATAATTGTAAGAATTGCTTTCTTAATTCACCGATAAGTAAAATTTTGTTAAAATTGTTTTTGAATTCTTTAATAAAATTAATTTGTTTTCTTAACTCGTTTTCTATATCTTCCTTTATTGCATTTAATGTCTCTATTCTTTTGTCAAATGTGAGTCCCGTTACTGAAACATTTTTTACACGATCAAGAATGACAAAATCAAACATTGAGAGAGGAAATGGATTGGATTCTGATAAATATTCCATATTATGTTCAATTTCATATTTTTTCTTATAATTTACGCTAGAAGGATCAATTACTCTCTTAGTATTGGATATATCGGTGAAGTAATTTAGATTTAAGAATGTCGTTTTTTTCGAAAGCAAGTAAAATTGCTTCTCTATAATGTATCCAGATGACTTTAATTTATTAAAATAGCCCAATAAGTCACTTATATAAATTTTAGGGATAATAAAACTCAGAGATATTTCTTTAGCAAAGGTATTTTCTGAAAATTTTGGGGAATAGATAAACGGCCATTCTTCCATTATCTTTTTAATTTTATTTTTCTCTAAAAGTGGATTGAATTTTAAAAAACAAGTAATTGTGCTTAGATCAATTGTATTATCAAAAATTTCATATGAGGGGGCAATTGAAGAGCATTTATTTATCCATTGCAAATTTTCAATAAATTTTCTTATACTTATATCAGGATCTAGTTGCATTCTATCCTTTAATTCTCTGAGTAAAATTTGGTAATCAAATAAGCTTAAATATGATTTTTCATCGTAAAATAATTGAATTAAAGTATAGAGAGTTTCAATAATTTCTTTATTAAATAAAGATTTAGACGTCTTATAAGAATACCTTTCGAAAATCAGGTCGTATAATTCCTTTATATTTTCATTTTTAATTAATAAAGCATTTTCTCTTATATCTTTTAAAAAAAATTGGACAGAATTCTCAAATGGATCTTTTGCCTCTATTTTAAAAAATTTTTGTAGCTTATCAAACTGAGAATGTAGATAATTCCTATCTACCAGAAGATCTCTTATAACTTTTTTCCATTCTTTGGTAGCAATTAATTTGCTTAGATCGTTTTCTATAATTTGATTAATGCAAATTTTAATTGATTTACTGATTTCTTTAGGGAGGAAACTATAATAGGCTTCTCTTAGTAAAATAAAAGGTAAAAATTTGATATAGCTCTCATATATTCTTATTAATAATTTCTCCTTTTGGGTAAAAATTCTTTCAACCCCTAAATCAAGAATAGATGTTTTTTTTCCTTTACCAAGATTTTCTTTGACGAGCATTATTTTAATGTCTTGGTATAATGGATTTAATTTAAGATAATCGATTAGCTCAGATATTAATGAGACAAAAATATTTTGGAGTTGATTTAATCCTTCTCCCTTTGATAATTCCTCTAAAACCTCATAATCAATTTGTAAAGGCATAAAAGCAGATTTAATTTCTCTACATTATTATTAGATGCTAGTTCTTAATTAATATTATCCTCTTTTTATATTTTTAGATGAAAATCATTTACTTTAAAAATATAGAGAAGGACATTTAGTTGCTCACCACAAATAAAAGTAAAGAGAAAGAGATTTCTCTTTTTTTTTCTTTATAATTCTTTTTCATTAAATTTTTTCGAGTGCTTTAAAAACCCTTATAATAAAATATTATTACTCAACGTGAATAACGGGGAGGAGGTATAGTCAAAATGCCACACGCTGGTGAAAATGGTGGTTAATTAATTGGATTTAGAATCCTCTACAATAAATCAAGTTTTATCAAATTTTAACACCGACTCTAAGGATTCTAATTTGTTTTTTCTCTTTTTTTTTTTAAAGATGTGAAACTTAGTATATTCCTGTTTTCTCAATTCATATAATTCAATGAGTTTATAAATTTTTTCTTAAACCAAATAGTAATTTGATTCATTAGTATAACCAGGTTTTTTATAAGTGACATCTAAGTCTAATCCATTTGTATATTTTTTTACATATTTTAATGCGGAAATGATTCTTACATATACAAATAGTTATGTACCTATTTACTTTTCAAATATAATTGAAATAAATATAAGTCAGTTATCGTTTATTCTCTTTTTTTCTTATTTAGCATTGTTTTCACGACCTCTTATCTCGATTTATTTTGATAGAAAGAATTCAAAAAAAAAATATTTAATAATTGCTAGCGGATTGGGGATTTTATTAAGCTTCTTATTATTAATTTTTAATTTGCATTTAACTATATTTTTTGGCATTTTTTATGCACTTCTATTAGTTTCCATCTCAATAAATATTGTAGGAGTAAATAAGATTATGATTACCAGTTCAGAAGATATCAACAGCAAAAACAAAAATGCTTTACATGTTCAATTTGGGTCTATATTTGGGAGTTTATTTCCTATAATACTTTTTTTAATAATTGTAGGCTCATCATCTAATTGGAATACTTTTTTTATTATTGGAATCCTTTTTACAACGCTAATATCTTTTTTTACCCTTCTCCTTAAAGAAAAAACAAGAGACCCTCACAGTATACAAGATGATGTAAAAAAAATTACATTTAACAAAAAAACTATGATTTTAATGTGTTTATTTCTATTTTTAGCTTTCTCAGATAAGTTATTTTCATATTCAATTAAACCCTGGATTTCAATTCAAACGAGCACATCATTTTTCTCAATCTTATGGTTTATTCTAATTTTAATTTATTCCTTTGGAAATCTTATTGGTGGTTGGGTCTTTAAGAGGGTAAATTGTAAAAATTTTCTTCTAATCACAACCTTAATAATAGGCATCTCTCTTTTTATTGTTCCTTTTATCGTTTCTTTTAACTTTTCGTTATTTTTAATAATTTATGGGCTATATTATTTTATTTCTGGGCTCTTTTTGATAAAATTAATTCCTTATAAAATGGAACTTGCTCAAAATAGAGTATTCTATTACCAGTTAATGACGATGTTTAGTATCTTAGCAAGCATTATTTTTACTCCAATAGGGACATTCTTTTATCAATATGTTGAAACAGAATTCATTATTATGATTTCGGGAATTTTAATTATTTTTTCCATTATTCCTTTTTCTTTTGTTAATTTAAATAAAGACATTTGATTTAATAAAAAAATAAATCTTCACAGTTTATTTATACTTATAGTCATACCGCCGTCTAAAATTACATTTTGTCCCGTGATATAATCAGCTGCAGGGGATGCTAAAAATAAAGCTACATCAGCAACATCTTTCGCTTCTCCAATTCTATCTATGGGAAGTTTTACACCTCTCGTTTTTAGAAGCATTTTGATTAGCTTTGGATCATTATTGTATATAGGAGTTAATAGAACTCCTGGTGAAATGGCATTTACAGTTATATTACTTGATCCTAGTTCAAGAGCCCATAGTTTAGTAAATGCGATAAGTGTTGCTTTACTAGCACTATATACACCGAAGAAAGGATTAAAGCCATTATCAGTTCCTGCACAAGAAGCAATGTTGATAATTTTTCCAACTATAGGTTTAAATTGTTTTTGCCTTTTCATCCTCCTAAAAAAAAATTTAGTGACATTCCAAGCTCCCTTAGCATTAACTGCCATAACTTTATCATAAATTTCTTCTTTAGTTTTTAATGAAGTATATAACCCACTATCAATACCTGCATTATTCACTAATAAAAATACATTATCAAACTTTTTAAAGACTTGATCTGCCATTTCTTTAACTTCAATTGAATTTGAAATGTCTGCTTTTACAATAAGCACTTCTACATTAAATTCATTTAAAATAATTTCTTGAGTTTCCCTCAAACCTTCTAAATTGATGTCATTTATTACTATATCTGCGCCTTTACTTGCAAAGGACTTTGCCATTTCTCTTCCAAAACCACTACTTCCAGCTCCAGTTATAAGTGCTACTCTTCCTTCTAAAAATTTTTCATAATTCATTTATCATTTCCTCATACTTTTTTCTTTTGACACATAAGACTTTATTTTCCAAATAAACCTTTACTTTTCTTAAAAAGACCAAGTAATTTCATTGCAGCGGGAGTTTCAAACGCGATATCAACATCAAGTACAGCAGGTTGCTTCGAATCAATTGCTCGTTTTAATGCTGGTTTTATATCTTCTGGTTTATCTAATTTTTCTGCATAACATCCAAAACCCTGGGCAATTTCAGAGTAATCTATTGATGGAAAATCTACATCACAATATCTTTTTCCAAAATTCAGTTTTTGATTAGATTTTATCATTCCCCAAGCACAATTATTTCCGATTATTGTAATTATAGGTAGATTTAACCTTACTGCGGTTTCCAATTCTTGTACATTAAACATAAAGCTACCATCACCAGTAATACAAACAACTAATTTATCCGGTTTAGCCATTTGTACGCCAATAGCATATGGAATTCCAATACCTAAATGACCCATTGAAACCGAACGGAAAAAACTTCTTGGAGGGTATGGTTTAAGGCTTATTATATCCAATGAGAAAACAAAAATATCTCCTCCATCGATTACTAATTGCGTATCATCTGGTATGAAATCTAAGATTTCATAAATAAGTCGGTGAGGTTTCATGGGTAATTTGTCATATTTTAACATTTTT
>Ga0209635_10002347_pt1 | contig 14502 bp, 13 predicted proteins | sample DeeMarSWOR230_32_FD_187463 | JGI IMG/M metagenome (GOLD analysis project Ga0209635, IMG submission 187463) | Marine sediment microbial communities from White Oak River estuary, North Carolina - WOR-2-30_32 (SPAdes) (version 2) | ecosystem: Environmental > Aquatic > Marine > Intertidal zone >... | reverse complement strand
TGACCGTTGTGGGCAATCTGGGGCATGCCTTTCTTATTTTCTTTCTTATCGGGCTTTGCGCTATCGGGATAGGCATGATAGTAGGCAGCCTGGTCAAAAGCGAGTCTCAAGCGGGTGTTTCTTGGATCTTCATCGTCCCTATAGCCATGATCTCGGGAACCATGTTCACAGTGGAGTACATGCCTTCGGCTCTCAGAAGCGTCGCTGGAGCCCTTCCCTTCATACATGCCGTAGATGCCTCCCGGGCTGTTCTCAACGGCTCCTCCTTCTCAGCTATCATACTCGACCTTTACTGGCTTATTGGCTGGGCAGTAGTGCTGTTTGCTGCCGGGATTATGTTATTCAGAAGGACGATGGTGAGTTAGAACCTACTACGGTAGAGTTTGTATCCTATTATCTCTCTGATTGTGCTAGGTCGAACTTCATACCATCCCTGGCAGCAATGACGTTGACTCCGGTATCCTCAGTCAGTTTTCTAGCCAACTCCCAGGGTTTAGCCCGCCACATGGTCATGCCAAAATGAGTAAGTATGGCTATCTTGGGCTTTACTTCTTCAATTATACTCCTTACCTCAGGAAGAGCTAGATGGTCAATGGGAGCTCCGGGGTTCAATCGGACTACATTGATAATTAGCAAATCGCCTTCATAGTGACTGGATAAATCTTCAAAATATCTGGTGTCAGTAATCCAGGAGAATTTATGCCGCGGCGTTTGGAAGATGAAGCCATATGTTTCTACAGGATGCTTGTGTCTGATGGGGGTTTTAAAAGAAACGTCGTTAATTACATAAGACCCGCCTTCAGTTAAGACCTGAATGTTCTGGGGATAAGACCGCAAATAAGACAAGATAACAGGGTCTTGATTTAGGGCATCGGCGGGAGCAAAGACCGTGCCACGCTTCTTTGTACCTCCGTCGGTCATAGCTTCAATCATGATATTAATATCCCCACTGTGGTCTAGATGCTTGTGAGATAAAATAATGGCCTCCAGTTTCGTGGCGTCGAGTTTTCTTCTAGCAACTTGTACCAGTGAACCAGGACCGGGGTCAAGGAGCATTTGAGTGTTACCAAGGCTAAGCCATGCGCCTCCTGAAGCTAAAAACTGGCGAGTCACTACAAATCTGGCACCGGCAGTGCCCAGAAAGGTGATTGTGTCGCTCAATTCAGTCATTGCTGAATTATAGCAAGGAGACGTGCTAAAATTAACAATTAATGGCAGAGCTGGAAGCAGAAATTAGTTGGCTAATAAGGGAATACCAGGCCAAAACAGGGAAGTCCTTGACCATCGGTGCTGTCGAGTCAGCTACCGGTGGCAGGATAGCTGACAGGATAACCAATGTGCCCGGAAGCTCCGATTACTTCAAGGGCTCTGTAGTAGCTTATGGCAACGAAGTAAAGATTGCCTTGCTGGGGGTAAAAAGGGTGACCATTCAAAATTATGGGGCTGTGAGCGAGCAAACGGCTCTGGAAATGGCTCAAGGGGGTAGGAAACTCCTGGATGTGGATATATGCGTTTCCGATACCGGGATAGCTGGTCCCTCAGGCGCTACTCCCGAAAAACCAGTGGGTCTATTTTACTTGGGCCTCGTAGCCAGAGATGTAAGCTTAAGCCAGAAGCATGCCTTCCCGGGAAGCCGAGAGAGAAACAAACGAAATGCTGCCGAAGCTGCGCTAGCTATGCTGAAGCGATACTTGCTGGGGTGCCTCAAAGCCACAGGACGTAGTGATAGGCTTTAGCCTAGTACAGCACGACCCTCAAGGGCCGCACTACAAAATCTACGTAAGGAGGTTAAAAACAATGACAACTGAGAAATTCACTGTAAATGGAAATCAAGTGGTCGAGAAGATCAAGGAGCTAATACATCAAGGAAATATCAGAAGAGTCCGTTTAATACATAAAGGACGTCCCTTGATAGACATCCCGCTGACAGCAGGTGTTGGTGTGGCTGCGGTAACGGTCCTGGCAGCACCAGTGCTGGCTGCGCTGGGCGCAATTGCCGCACTGGTCACAGAGTGCACTCTCGAGGTGGAGAGGGTAGAAGACACCCCAGGAGAGAAGGACAAAAAATAGTACAAACTCGTAACGACTAGGTGATTAACGACGTTACCTGGAATAATCAGCACTTATTCTTGGACAGAACTAGCCTAAAAATAAAAGGGCCCTGAACGTAGCTAAGGATTATCTTTCTGTGGAAATTCTAAATTTTTGGAGCCCTACCCTCGAAAAAGGCGGAAAGGCTAATCCTTTGTTTCAGTTTCTTCTTCAATGAGAGTAGTAAGGTCACGTGGTAAAGGACGACGGCGAGTAGGCCTTCGGCGAAGAAAACCATAGAAACTCGAAAAGTTAGCCGATATCCTCGCTGGGGAAAGCTCTCGGGGGTTAAAAAGAAAAATAAGCCGGAAACCCACCTGAGCAACCCGAAACAGACTTCTAAAGGAGAACTGACGGAGGTACACTGACCAGTAGATCACCCCCACCAAAAGGCTTCCACCGATTATATTGCCCAAGGTGACCGGGATCAAGTTCTTAACTAAGAAGCCAGCTATAGTTAAGTTGCCCAGCATTATCGGCTGCCCTGCCATACCTTGAGCAGCAGCCAACACATCAGGTTGCCCCTTTAATGCTATTCCCATAGGGATGAAATACATGTTTGCTACGCTATGTTCAAAACCGGATGCTACGAATGCTGTAATGGGGAAAATGACCGCCAGAATCTTGTCGATTGTGCTGCGACCACTGAAAGCAAGCCAGATTGCCAGACAGACTAGGACGTTACATAGAATGCCCCTCATAAATGCTTCAAGGAAGGTCATATTGACCTTGGCATTAGCGATAAGTAGAGCCTTGCCACCCACCATAGCACTGTGGAAACCCCACTGCGCCGTATAATACATAAGTAACACCATTACCAGTGATCCTACAAAATTGCCGAGGTATACTATACTCCATCCTTTTAACAGTTGGCGCGCCCGAACTCTTCCTTCGATAAAACCCATAACGATAAGGGAATTGCCGGTAAAAAGTTCTGCGCCAGCGATTACAACTAAAATGAGCCCAAGGCAAAAAACTAACCCACCAATCAGATTATTCAAACCAAAGGCGAGTCCGCTATCATGCACTACCAGAGTATAGAACTCACCACCGAAGGCAATGAAAACGCCCGCTAGTATAGCGAGCACAAACATCCTGAAGAAGTCGAGGCCAGACTTCTTCTCGGCAACTGCGGCAATCCTTTTGGCGATTTCAGGTGGGGAGTAGGCATCTACTCGTAGTTCTTCCATAGCTCAGATCCTTAGTTATTCCCACAGGACGCTTGCGACCAACATTAAATCTGTCCTGCGCAGCCGCTCGGCTAGTAATTGAGCCAGATTCCTCATAACTACATAGCCAAGGCGGCTATCTTGCTTAAAAAGCTCATCGAGCTTAACTCTATCAATAATAATTATCTCGCAGTCATTATCACAGATAGCAGTCGCAGAACGGCTTCTTTTATCCACCAGTGCTAACTCGCCAAAAATCTGCCCCACTCCTAACCGTTGTATAGTAGCCGTGTTGGGCTTGCCTTTTAATCCCAGCTCTATGCAGACTTTGCCCTTTTTAATGATATATACCTCAGCACCCGAGCTATTCTCAGTAAACACCACCTCACCTCTACGATATTTCCTTTCTTCTGAGACTTGTGCAAGAGATTCAAGCTGGCGCGAGCTCAGACCCCGAAATATGTCGACCTTCTCTAAAACCTTTATGCTATCCATGGCAGCCTCCCAAGTGAATGACTTTTATAATACACCCCTTACGTTGCGAATAAATCCATTGTAATAATCTCAACTTCTAGCTGTCAAGAGGTATAATGCTTGTCTCCTTGAAGCCACATAAGCATCCACTTCAACCTAGATTGTTATTGAAGCATTAGTTGGGTTGGTTTAAAACCTTTGAACCAGCTTGAATTGTTGACGCTGTATTGCTGGCGCTCAAGAATTCAGTATGGTGCAGCTTGAAGGCTTGGCTTGTACTAGTTGTAGCGATACTCACACCCACAAATGACTGGGTTGGCGAAAAAGAGCCAATGTCAAGGTGGATAATCATAAAGACCAAGCTGAATTATTCCTTACCTAGTAGAAGAAAGTTGTATATTTAGGATATACTTTACAATGCGATGACGGCTTTCGATCTGGATAGTATAAAAGAACAGGCAAAAAGCAATTTCACAGATGCCTGGATAGCTACGGCGAAGTTTATCCCCACCGGTACGGAAATCTGTCTGACGAAGAAAGGCACCCCCCATCTTGTACGGGAATTAATTCAAAGATCTCGCCAGATTCTACTAAATCTGGGTTTCGACGAGGTTGAGAATCTCACATTGCTGCCTGACAGCGATGTGGTCAAGCAGTATGGGCCTGAGGCCCGAGTTATTCTCGATCGGGCTTTTTACTTAGCTGAATTGCCTCGCCCGGACATAGGGCTAAGTGCTAAAAGAATAGCTCAAATAAATAAGATAGCGGAAAAAATTGACATTGAAAAATTGCAGACCATTTTGAGAAATTATAAAAAAGGGGAGATCGAGGCAGACAATCTTATGGAAGAACTCATTGCCGGAGTGGGCATCACTGACTACCAGGCTACGGAGCTTCTGGATAAGGTTTTCCCCGAGTTGAAAGAACTAAAGCCCGTGCCCTCTAATAAAACTCTGAGAAGTCACATGACAGCTACTTGGTTTCATACATTAGCAGCGTTGCAGAACAAAACCAGTTTCCCAGTCGCTTTGTTCTCGGTAGGTCCTAGATATCGCAGCGAACAGAGGGAAGATGCCAAGCATTTGCGAGTCCACCACTCAGCCTCCATCGTGATCATGGATCCCGAAATGTCTTTAGATGCGGGAAGGGCAGTTACCAAGAATATTATGCAACAATATGGTTTTTCCGATATCAAATTCGAGACCAAAATAGCAACATCTAAATACTATGCCCCGGGGCAAGAGCAAGAGGTCTTTGTCAAACATAAGGGCACTTGGCTCGAGATAGCGGACATTGGGATGTACTCGCCGGTGGCCCTGGCCAATTTTGACATTGAATACCCAGTGTTCAACGCCGGCTTTGGCATTGAGCGACTAGGGATGCTTATTTATGAAGTAGACGATGTTAGGAAGCTAGCATATCCTCAATTTTCCGTAGTTGAGTATTCTGACGAGGAGATAGCCAAATCTATTACCTATATTGCCAGCCCTCAGACAGCCCGGGGGCAGAAAATAGCTAAGGCAATTGAAGAAACCGCCCGAAAGCACAAAGACGAGATTGCCCCATGTGAGTTTTCAGCCTGGAAAGACAAGTCTGTTGAGGTGAAAGTTGTCGAAAAGGAGGCCGGCAAGAGACTAATCGGTCCCGCCGGTTTCAATGAGATCTGCGTTGCCAATGGCAGTATTTATAGTGATGTTGTGCCTTCGGGCATACACACTGGTATAAGCTATATGCATGCCATAGCCATGGGTGCCGCAGCAGTAATAGAAAGTAGCAACGATAGCTTAACTTACCAGGTGAAGGGAATAAAGCATCTTTCTGACCTTGATTTACAGATTCCCGAAGCTGTCCGACAATATATTGAAGGGCAGCAGAAGAAGATAGGGGTCGGCGGTGCTGTATTTGTGGCCATAGAAGTCAAGAAACTGTAGGAGAGTGTGTAGCTGTCGTTATCAGGGGTATGGAACAGAAAAATAGTAAGTCACTACAGAAGCTCAGTGGGCTGCGCAGGGAACATAAGGGGCTTATTAACCTCATGCCCTTGCAGACAGGTGGCATGCTTACCGATGCCGCTAAGGAAGTTTTAATGGAGTTTGGGGATGGATATTCTGTGTGTGATTTTTGCCAGGGCAGTTTGTGTAATGTAACCAATCCCCCCATCCGAGACTTCGTCCAGGAGCTTCTACCTCAATTCCTAGGCTGTGAAGTTGCCACCATAACCCACGGAGCCCGCGAAGCTAAATTTATTGTCATGCATTCTCTAGCCAAGCCGGGGGATTTAATTGTTGTCGACGGCAACAAGCATTATACAACTGTCGTTGCTGCTGAAAGGGTAGGGCTGAATATAATCGAGGTGCCCCATTCTGGTCATCCGGAATTCAGTGTCGATGTTAACGATTACGTAGAACTCATAAAAAAACATGCCCCTAAGCTAATTCTATTAACTTATCCAGACGGCAATTATGGAAATATTCCTGATGCAAAAAGGTTGGGAAGAATAGCTCAGGAATACAATATTCCGTATATTCTTAACGGGGCGTATGCTGTAGGTAGAATGCCGATAAGCATGGAGGAGATAGGGGCTGATTTTATTATTGGCAGTGGGCATAAAAGCATGGCCTCTGCCGGACCTGCTGGCGTATTGGGAATGAAGAAGAAATGGCAAGAGACAGTGTTGAGAAAATCTGGCAAATACAGCAATAAAGATATTGAACTTCTCGGTTGTAGTATAAGAGGGGTTCCTCTGGCAACACTCATGGCTTCCTTTCCCTATGTGAAAGAAAGAGTTCAGCATTGGGACGAACAGGTATCTAAAGCACAGTGGTTTTCTGCTGAGCTTGAGGAACTAGGCTTTGAGCAATTAGGTGAGAAACCGCACCGGCATGACTTGCTGCATTTTGACGCCCCTGTGCTCTACGAAATCTCCAAACGGGTTCGAGAGAGGGGGTATTTCGTCTATAAAGAATTAAAGGAAAGAGGCATTTGGGGACCACAGCCAGGCTTAGCCAGGTCCTTCAAACTCTCCACCTTTGCTGCTGACAGGGAGCAGCTAGGGTTCGTTATAGATTCCTTTAAAGCAATTCTGAATAAATATAGTTAGCGGACCTGAGCAAAAATCTCGCGGTGTCTTTGGGCATGGGCTTTTTTCAACTGCTGAAAAGGTGCTTGAAAAGGCATAGAGGTAATATTGTCCGTGCTCATGATTATAGCGTCCTCTCCATCGCTTGAATAATACTTTAGACGCCTCCCCACCACTCGGAAACCATACTTCTTATACAGTTCCTGAGCTATTTCATTAGAAGCACGCACTTCCAGGGTGACTACATTAGCATTCAGTATTTGTGCCAGTTCGATGGTTGTGATAAACAAACCTTCACCTATTCCGAGTCGTCGATAACCATCTCTTACACCAATGGCAATGATATGTGCCTCCTTCATCATCAACCAAAAGCCAGAAAAACCTACTATATTTTCCTGTGTGTTAAGATGATGCTCATAACTGAAGAGCCTTTTGAACCAAGGTGTTTTCTGCGGCGCTTGTCGCTGGGGTTCTGACACATCGCTCTTCTTACCAGCCACTATATAGCGGATGGACGGATTGTCAAGGTCTTGCTTATATGCTGATTGAGAACGAAACACCCACTCACCAGGGAAAGCCTCTCTATCAATTTGGGCTACCTCCGGGATGTCTTCATACTTCATAGAGCGGATGACATAATATGTGCCTGGCATAAATGAAATTTTAACACAGTATTGAGTTTTTCACCCTGAGCCCTTATTTATGTTACAGCAGATAATTCAGTGTGCCTTTCCTATACGCCTTTTGGCCTTCAAACCTGCAATTTAATGTGCGTTTCGGTAAATGCATTTCACAGAAGTTGTCATTCTGATACATTTCTTAAGTCGTTCTGAGCCTTCATTTCTTGTCATCCGAAGACCTTCATTTTTGTCTTTTTAAGTACCTGAGAGGTGCGTGACACTCTCATTATCATTCGCTAAATTGCTTCGGATGATTAAAGTCAGCATTGTAATGATAGGATGGAGTGTCATCCTGAATAGAAATAGGAGAGCATTGCCTGGTTGTGGAGGTACTACAACAGGTTAATGGACAATTTCACCCTCAGGTATGCTCTGGGGTTCTTCCTCGCTGCTAAGCCACCCGTGTAATCAGTGCCACTGAAGCTAGCACCAGCAATCTTATTATGGCTGCCTTCTAGGCCAGAGAAACGTTGACGGCTACGGCGCTCATGGCCACAACAGGCAAGAGCCCAGCCCTCACTATTGGCTTCAGACTGGGATGCTCAGTTATGAACTTGGCTATTGGTGGACTGACTGTATAGTAGAAATCTATAAAAGCTCGTCCCAGCGGGTTCGTAAGCAGATATTGATCTCTGAACTCACGTAGAATCTCCATTTCTTCTGCCATTGGTGAGCCATAGGCAGCGGTGATGGTGCAGCACGACGAGCCAGTTCCATTGAAATTGGCTTTGATGGAGTAGGAACTAATCGTGGTAACGGTGGTCTCGGCAGCATTGACATCGGCGACAGTGTCCACATCGCCCGACCATTTGGTAAACTGGTAGCCTTCGTCAGGCTCAGCCACCAGGCTTACCTCAATGCCGAGAGGCAATAAGAATGTCCCTTCACCAGGGGTGGTTACCGAGCCGCCTCCAGTGCTGGATACTGTCAATTGCACCAAAGGGTCAGGATATAACGACTCAAAGTTAGCCGTAATCGAATAATTGTCATCCATGGTGATGATGGTCTCGGCAGCATTGACATCAGCAATGGTGCCCACATCACCAGTCCAGTTAACAAACTGATAGCCTTCGTCAGGCTCTGCGACAAGGATAACCTTTGTTCCAGCAAAGTGGATGGATATCCCCTCGCCGGGTTGGGTTACTGAGCCGCCAGGGGTACTAGAGATGGTGAGGCTGTGCGAACCCTCTTGTAGTTCGAAGTTAGCGGTGATGGAATAGGAATCGGACATGATGATGGTGGTCTCATTAGCGTAGACATCAGCGATGGTATCCACATTGCCAGTCCAGTTGACGAACTGGTAGCCCGGGTTCGGCCTGGCGACAAGGTAAACCTCTTTCCCTGCCCCGTAGGCAAATTGTCCCTCACCGGGGGTGGTTACCAAACCACCAAGGGTGCTGGAGATAATGAGGCTACACCAACCTTCTTCTAGTTCAAAGTTGGCGGTGATGGAGTAGGGCTCGTACATGGTGACCGTGGTCGAGGGATCATAAATATCGGCGACGGCATCCACGTCACCAGTCCATTCTACAAACCCGTAATGCTCGTCGGGTACACCTACAATGTTAACCGTCGTCCCGGCATTGTAGATATGCCTCCCTTCACCGGGGGCGGTTACTTCGCCACCAGAAGTGCTGGTGATGCTGAGGCTATACTGGGCCTGCAGGGGCTCCACGGCGATATCAAGCCCGTCAATAATATGCTTTGCCTTGCTGATGATCGCGTAGGTTTCAGAGCCAGCAAAAACTAGTCCCACGAACTTTCCATCTTTATCCACTGCAGAGCCTGAATCACCTGGCTTTGCAAAAGACCAATTCTCTTGTGTTACTACAATCTGGTCCACGAAATAAGCTAATTGGTCGCCGTACCAAACCAAGACGGAGACATTGGTGTGAATTATCTCACTGCTGGTCACTCCAGTCGTGCGCCCAGATTTTCGTACGATATCTCCTGTAGAGACCTCGGTCCACCCTTCAACCCAGTAATGACCTCCTTCAGAAAACTGCTCGCCAGGAGATGCATCAATACCAACATCAATACTACCTATAGCAGCATCAGCGTAGTTTTCCGCATTAGCCTCAAAATTAACAGGTATGTATGTCTCGAGTTCCCCCACCCGATTCACTAACCTTCCTCTGTCCCCGGTTCCGGGCTGGATAATTGGTGTTCCTATGTCGAGAAACTCACCTGTATCCGGATCCATGGCGATAACGTGGGCATTAGACAGAATCTTGTCGTCATAGGTGACCATGCCCAGGGTCGCGACATATGAGTATATTGTTCCTGGCCCCTTCTGGACGTAGGCTGACAGGCTTGTCCCGCCAACCAAAGGTCTGCTCTCGTTTTGTCTCTCATCACTAACGTCGGCCATGGGTTCCGCTAGCTGAGTGGAAAACGTTTCGATTCTCCCGCTAACTTTCGTCTGCACCGTGTAGCCTTCGAAGGAGCGGGGCACCTTTTCCCACGTCTGTTCATCCTCGACAAAGACAATGACTTCGTCCTCAGCTTCCGAATAGGCGATGCCAACAAAGCCATCTCCAGCCAACGGCAAGAGTTCCTGTTCCAGGGCCTTTCTGGCTTCCGCCAGTGACTTTACACGACCAGGATTTTCACCAGCCAAAGGAGAGGCAGAGCTAAAAAGCAGCGTACCAACAACAACCAGTACTAATAATAGAAGCTGCTTCTCTTTATTCATATTTTCTCATCCGTTAGATTAGCCATTGTTCTTTGGTTGTATTATGACAAAAGTTGAAACTCTTGCCTTTCATGGACTCTTTTCTTATCATTCAAAAGATTGTCTATAATCTCTCAGTCCACTCATGGTGAAGTGACGAACATTGTCCCAAAACCGCTCATAGTATATCAACTCAGAACTGTCAATTATTTTCGGGATTCTTATCAGAATTTCATACAGATTTGAGTCGACGTACTGACCCGATTATAAGCAAATCTGATAGAGCCTTTCTCAACCTTGGATGACAACTTTATTCATCCTCAGCACCAGGAGAATCTGCCTCTTGAGGTCCATAATATCGAAGACTGCCTCAATAACAAAATCAGTGTCCTTAACATACTTGGCAATATCAACAAAGGTCTGAATATTAGCCAAAATCGTCTTTTTTATCAAGCGAGTGAGTCATTTTGGTCAAGCAAGATAGCAATCTCTATCATACTAAGAATTGGTAGTCCCGGCTTGTTGCTAAAAGGTCTGAAATGGGAATAGAATACTCATAAATACAATCGTGGTTGGGAGCAGTCAGCTACGAACAAAAGATGAGCGATACGATAGTCTTGGGCATTGGCAATCGGCTGGGCGGCGATGATGCTGCCGGCACTTGTGTGGTGGACATACTCAACCAGAGGCGGCACAGAGCCAAGACCTTCCTCCCCACTGAGATTATAGCCGTAGACGCAGGCACCGCTCCAGAAAGCTATACCTCGCTTATTCGCCAGCACAGGCCTGACTTATTGATACTGGTAGATGCAGCCGATATGGGTTTACCTCCAGGTGCTCTCCGCACAATCCCACCCGAGAAAATCAGTATTTTGTCATTTTCCACACACCACATGCCCCTCTCCATGTTCATATCTTATGTAAAGGAGTTTTGTGGCGAGGTTCTGCTTGTCGGCGTGCAGCCTGAGCAGACAGAGATGGGCAAACAAATATCAAAAGTGGTGCGTAAAAGCGTAAAGAAATTGATGCAGGCTATTCTGGAAGGAAGGATAGCTGAAATTCCATTGCTGGTGTAAAGGAGTTAGCTCTGCTCGGTCGGCTTATCCTCTGTTTCGGCGGTTGTTTTTTTTCTCTTTACCGAGCCCGGCAGCTCACCACTATCAACAACTACCAGCTCGTCGGCGTACTTGTCATAGTTAGCTAACAGAAACTCTTCTGTCATGGCGAGCACCTTAGGTGGACATATTTCCACACACTGAGCGCAGAAGCAACATCTGGAGATGAATATTTTCACCTTCTTCTCTTCGGGTATGAATTCTATGGCTCCTGTCGGACAGACATCGATGCATAACCTGCATCCGGTACACCCCTCCTTATTATATGCGAGTTTTCCACGAAATTTGGATGGTACTGGCACTGGCGGAATCATCTGCAATTCGCCTTTTGTAACACTGTTTAGGAATTGAATGGTTGACTTTGGAGCATATTTTGCTGGAAATTTATTCGTCGCTGGATTTAGAAAGAGCTGTTTTAATATCGTTTTTGCTGCTTCAAACATTTCTATCACACCATCGAATCAGCTGCTATCAGTATCAGACCAATAAGACTGATAAGAGTCATGGCTATTATGTAGACCCAACTTACCTGACTTATCTTAAATCGTGCCATTGCCGTGCGTATCACAGATATGCTAATGAACATCACAGCAAAGACCTTGATCAGAAAGAATAAGCCGTCCACTATACCGGCGGGGACTGGCGTGCTAATTCCAACCAAAGGCGATAGGTTATATGGAATGAATAGGGCTACTACTAATGCTGACATGGCGAAAGCCTTTATTATATCAGCGAGGTAGAACAAACACAGGTTTCTGCCCGAATATTCAACCAGTATCCCGCCAGCGATTTCAGTTTCAGCCTCGGCTACGTCAAATGGCACTTTGGCGCCCTTACCGGACGTAACCACCATTAGGGTAAATATCAGAATCAGCGAGCCGACTATTCCTAGCGGGCCAACCAAACTCCATATAGGATATTTGGCCATCGTAGAAAACATAAATGGATTGGCGGTGGTAGTGTGACCGATGCGCCAGCCGAGAGCAACTATAGCTATTGCCAGAGGGAATTCATAGCTCATCAAGACGACCATCTCGCGCTGTGCCCCCACGGTGGCATACGGTGAACTGGAGGCAAAACCACCTATGGCAAAAGCCAGAGATGGTAGTATTAATAAGTATACTACCAGTAGTGCATCACCAAATCCTGGTACACCACCAAATCCACCTAGAAGCGCTGGCTGTCCAAACATAGGTATGTAGAGTAATAGCAAAGCGGAAGTTATCAGACAGATAAATGGAGCTGCCTTGAACAGCCATGCGACAGCACCGTCAGGTATAATACTCTCCTTCATCAGCAGCTTTTGCACGTCTCGGAAGGGCTGCACTATGGGCGGCCCCACCCTACCCTGCATATGCGCCACCAGCTTGCGGTCAATACCACGGTAGAGCATGCTGAAAGCGCCGCCGATGAACACCATTAGGGCGGATCCAAAAACGATAATCACAAAGTTCATCGTTGTAGTTCCTCCGTCTTTTCTACAGAACGCCGGTGTAGTTCCTCGTAGTCCATCACCGACTTCCGGCCGACGACTCTGTCCGTTACCACAATCCGGTTGGTACAGGACATACAAGGGTCAAGAGAGGCAAAGGTAATAGGCACATCGGCAATCTGCATACCTTTGAGTATAGTGGGAACCGACATCAAGTTAACGTATGTGGGTGCCCGCACCTTCCAGGTGGACAGCGTGCTCTGCCCAGCCTCCATGCGAACATAATGTATAACTTCACCCCTAGGTGCTTCGGCTCGCCCGACACCTTCACCTTCTGCCTGGGTCAGCGTCTTTAGAAGCACCGCTGTCTTTGGTTGTGCTAGTATCGGACCAGGTGGCATATTCTCCAAACACTGCTCAATGATTTCAACCGCCTGCTTAACCTCCAGTAATCGAACGATAATCCGGTCATAAACATCGCCGACTACAGTCCCGGTAACCATGTCCGGAGTTATGGCTTTGATGTCCAAATCGGCATAGGCAGCGTAAGCTTGGTCCTGCCTCACATCTTTGGGGACGCCGCTCGCCCTACCTGAAGGTCCACACGTGAGCAATTTCAACGCATCTTCCTTCTTCAGGATGCCTACATTTCTTGTCCGCATCTGTATCGTCTTATCGTTTAAGAATACCCTTTTTAGCTGGTCAAATATACTCTTGTAGTAGTCCAGGGAATGTCTGATCCTGGGAAATTGCTCTTCAGTAATATCTCTCCGCACCCCACCAATTTGAAACATAGCCTTGGTAACCCGGTTTCCGGTCACGTATTCAATTAAATCCATTATTTCTTCCCTGACCCGCCAGGCAAGATAGAAAATGGTGTCAAAGCCAATCTCATGAGCGGCAACCCCAGCCCATAGTAGATGGGAATGTATGCGCTCCATTTCAGCGATAATCGCCCTGATATAGTCAGCACGCGGCGGTGGAGTGATTCCAGCGGCGTGCTCAACAGCCATAACAAATGAGAACGGGTGACATATATTGCAGATTCCACATATCCGTTCCGCTATGTATATACTCTGGATAGGGTTATTTCTATTCATCCCAAGCCACTCGATACCGCGGTGAACCTGTCCCACAAAGACATCGGTATCCACAATCTCTTCGCCATCAACGGTAAGAGCCAGCCGAACCGGTTCCTTCAGCGCTGGATGAATTGGACCTACGGGTATGGTATATGTCGCCCTTTTCGTCTCTTCCTGTATCATTTTGGCTCCCTTCCCGGCAGAACCCTGAGCATATCACTCGGCGGGCCCTTCTCATCTTTTCTCCAGGGGTAAGCACCTTCGGGAAAATCCTCGGGCAGGAATAGTCGTCTTTTATCCGGGATACCGACCACCTCTACTCCCATCATTTCCTGGGTTTCCCGCTCGGTAAATATTGCCCCGGGGATGAGGTCGGTAATCGTTGGTATCTTTAGGTCACTTTTGGGCAGCTTCACCCGCAACCCCAGGCTCAATTCCTCCAGGTGTTGGCCATAGTAAATGGTGAAATGGTAGATGAGCTCCACCTCAGCGCCTAGGTCACTCGAAGAGATAATGGCTAAGTGAGGGTATTTCTGGAGGCGGCAGATATGCTCAACAGCGTGACGGAAGGCGCTCCTTTTTACCTCGACCCAGAGGCTGCTGAACCTATTCTTCTTGATAGCAACGTCGTACTCATGGACTGAGCCACTAAAAAAACCATCACCCAGTTCTTCAATGAAACTATCGATTATGGCCTTCGGGGTAA
>Ga0209635_10002346_pt1 | contig 14502 bp, 14 predicted proteins | sample DeeMarSWOR230_32_FD_187463 | JGI IMG/M metagenome (GOLD analysis project Ga0209635, IMG submission 187463) | Marine sediment microbial communities from White Oak River estuary, North Carolina - WOR-2-30_32 (SPAdes) (version 2) | ecosystem: Environmental > Aquatic > Marine > Intertidal zone >... | reverse complement strand
TGAAATTGCAAAGGCTGCAAAGATGGAAACATTCTTTAAAATTGATAATGTAATAATCACTGGCATGGGGGCTTCAGGTATATCTGGAGATATCGCCTCTAGTTTATACCGAGATAAAATTGATGTTCCAATTTATGTTAACAAGGAGTATGACTTACCAAAATGGGCTAGAAAGGATACATTGACAATATTTTTTAGCTACTCGGGGAATACTGAAGAAACAATTAGTGCGTTCAAAATTGCTAGTCAAAAAAAATGCAGAATAATAACAATATCATCAGGTGGAAAATTACAGGAACTTTCTGAAAAAAGAGAGGTTGCACATATTCATGTTCCTGAGGGTTATCAGCCCAGGGCTGCTATAGCGTATTCGTTGTTTTCATTGATAGTGATTCTTAACAGAGTTGGTTTATTAAGAACCGATATCGAAACTGAAATTAATGACACCATATATGTAATCAATGAATTAGTTCATGGCATTAATATAAAAGTTGCTGAAGAACATAATATCTCAAAACAAATAGCAAGAAAGATTTTCAATACCATACCTCAAGTATATGGTTGGGGAATTTATGCTCCTATTGCAATAAGATGGAGACAACAATTTAATGAAAACAGTAAGATTATATCTAGAGCAGATGCTGTTCCTGAAAGCAATCATAATGACATTGTTGGTTGGTCTTTAAATCCTGAAGTATCAAAGAATTTTTCATGTATTTTATTTAGAGACAGAGATATGGAATCATTGGCTATGTCAACCAGATTAAATTTCTTGATGAATCTTTATGAAAGTTCAGCTGCAAATATAATTGAAATATATCCTAAGGGAAAAAAACGATTATCAAAAATAATATATACAATGTCTTTAGGTGATTTCATAAGTTGTTATCTTGCTATCTTGAGAGGAATTGATCCTACTCCAGTGGATATTATAACAGAATTAAAACAAAGTCTCGAAAAAATATAGTTTTTCTCCTTTAGAAATAGCGAGATTTTGACATTTTTACACAAAATGTTTATATATTATAAATCACAGAGTATAACATGTTAACATTTGTGAGGTGTCTCAAAGGGTGATGATAGAGATATTTATGTTCAATTAAAACAAATATCTCAGAAGAAATAATCAAATTAAAAATAATAAGGTGGTGAATTAGAATAGAAAAAAATAATTGTATGCATATTTTCCTTACCTTTTTAATATTGTTCATAATATATTTTAGTATTTTACCATCTTTCACTGCCTTATCTATCGAGGAAAGAACATTATTTATTGTAATCCATGACTCAGAAACAAATTTACCGATAGATGAAGATTTGTTTTTTGAGGGGAAAAAATATGATATCGCGATAGGTTGTGAAGGCAGCTATGGATATGAATACAATGTTACAATTGACATACCTTGTATGGGCGTATATATAACTAGTCAGGAATTACCATGGATTACTGTAGAAGCACCCAATTTTGAAGAATATCCTGAATTTGTTATAACTGCTTTCAAAAATGGATATATATCAGTGGAACGAGAAATTGGTGTTTTAAAAGGCGAATTATATTTAACAACGGATCGCGGAACAGTGAAAGAAAAAGAAAGTTTTTCCGTTACTATTTCAGATCAAAATAATAACCGAGTAGAAGGTTGTAATGTTTATTTGGAAGGTTTTGAGAGTGGATCAGATATTACAAGATCAAATGGTATAGCATACATATCAGCACCTGAAGTTGATGATAATACTGAATTAAATATTTGTGCCTTTAAATACGGTTATTTAGCAGCTGCAACGACTATAAGAATAGAAAGCGAATCTATGGGATTAATAGATGAAGGTTATTATCCAATTATTGCATCATTATTTGTCGTTATTTTTTCGATGTTGTTTGTTAGAATGAGAAAGAATTTTTCTAGACAAAAAAATAAATCCAAAATAGTGCCTTTGAAAATAATAGGGAATACAAAAACTGATACAAGATACAACCTGGTAAGAGATTTTAAGTTAAAAAAGGATAATTCGACTAAAAAAACTACTGAAGTATTACCTTCAATGAAAAAAGGGCCTTGGGTGGAGGAAATTAGAATTCATCAATCAGATAGAAAGAAAGAAACAAAATTGGTGGGAGAAGAAAAAGAGGTTTCTCAAGATCCTAAGAAAAGAGAATGCGAGTGGTTTAAAGGAAAAGAATATATAAAATATAAAATCGATGAATTAACTGGTGAGATTGATGGTCAAAAGGATGGTAAGTGGTTTGAGGGAATTGATGATATTAAATTTAAGGTAGATAAGAAATTAAGAGATAGTTGTAAAAAATAAATATAGGCAATAGCTTTTAAACTCATTCAGGTTTTATGGTTTTTTTGTTATGGTAAAACGTTTAATTCCTGATTTCTATGAACTTACTGTAGAACAAGTGATGGATAAACGAATTTGGGATCTTCCTTTAATTGAAGAGTCAGAAGATATCCATCATATTTTAAATATTTTAAGTGCAAGAAATCATATTTGGGTTGTGAGAAGTAAAGAAAATAAAGAACTAGTTGGTGTAATAACAGAACATGATGTATTGAGCATACTTGCCCCAACTAAATTTCCAGCATATGTATTTGGTATGCCTGATGTAAAATCCATTATCACGGAACCGCAAAAACCGCAAGCAACATCATGACTACGAAAGTTGTTTCTTGTCGACAAGGTGATAAACTTCTTGATGTTCTTCAACAGATGACAAGGTACAGATTACGTCGTCTACCAGTATTAAAAGATAAGGAAATAATTGGTGAACTTACATTAAATCAATTAATTAGAAAATATTATAGTGCTACTCAATACCATTCCATAACAGAAAATGAAGAAGGTTGATTCTGACGGTCTTTGATGTTATACTATTAATTGCACTAGCCCTAATTTTTGCGAGAGTTTTTGGATATATAATTGACAAGTTAAAACAACCTGCGGTTATAGGTGAAATACTTGCAGGTATATTTTTAGGTGGAGTAGGACTAGTAATTTTTTCTGGCCAGCCTTTTAGTATAATGAATTTTTCTTTTTCACTTCCTCAATTAAGTTATAATTCTGAAGAATTTAGACTAATGGCTGAAATTGGTATTCTATTTATGCTATTTATATCAGGTTTACAAACAAGCTTACCTAAAATAAAAAAAATGGAAAAAGCATCATCGTTTGTAGCAATCGGTGGGATAATATTACCTCTAGTATTAGGGTTTTTTACAGGTTTGTTTTTTGGTTTTTCACAACAAGATAGCTTAATTATTGGTCTTATTCTTGTAGCTACTTCTGTCGGGGTTACTGCAAGAACTTTAATGGATTTACATGTTCTCGATTCAGATGTTGGTACAACTATACTAAGTAGTGCTGTTATTGATGACGTGTTAGGTATTATCCTACTTGCTTTTGTTTTTGGAATAGAATCGCCAATATATATAGGAATAAAGATAATTATTTTCTTCTTAATATTCCTTTTTTTGGGGTTAAAGATTATGGATAAAATTTTGTATCTTGGAGAAAAAATACATTTATCTAAAGCCCTATTGAGTGTTGCTCTTGCTATTTTTCTTTTATTCTCATTTTTTGCAAATCAATTTGGAATAGCAGGAATAATTGGTGCTTTTATAGCAGGACTCATAATTGGTCAATCATTAAAATCAAGGAAAATTATTGAAGATATACAAACAATAGGTTACGGCCTGTTTATTCCGTTATTCTTTGTATGGGTAGGAGCGAGATTTTGGGAAGGTGCGGATTTTGATCTATCATTATACACTTCAATTCTTTTCTTGTCATTATGTGTTATTCTTGTGGCAATTATTGGAAAAATATTTGGTTGCAGTATTGGAGCAAAACTTGCAGGTATGGAAATAAAGGAATCATTACAAATAGGCATGGGTATGATTCCAAGAATGGAATTAGCTCTGATTATTGTAAGTTATGCAGCTTCTAATAAATTATTTAGTACCTCTGAGGTAGAGCATCAAATTTTGTCAACAACTATTATATTGGCTATAATAACAACTTTACTAACGCCTATTTTAATAAAAGCTACATTTAAAAACCGATATTTGAAGAAATAATTCTAGTAATTAATTCTATTTACTTTTTATTTTTTTTTAAATTGAGAATCAGTACTTATATGAAAGAATTTGTTGAAAATATTTAATTAATATAATTATGTATTATAAAAAAATTTTACATTTGAAGCAGAAAAAAAACTACTAAAAAAGATTATTATTCATTGTTCTTTCAATACTATTAATTACTATTGTTTTTACAATAATGGATTACATTAACGAATTATTAAATCTTGAAAGTAATATTTTGAATTAAAAAAAATGGATTTAAAAATCTCAGGCCACTGTTTTTTGACTTTTAATGTTTTTAAAATGCGTTGAATTGTAAGTTTTTGTATATTTTGCACAAAAATGTTATTTCAAAATGAATATATAGGTTATGAGCTATTTATCAAGCTGTAAAGGTTTTTAAATAAATAAATAATATATTCTAAAAGCTGTGAGGATGATGGAGATAAAAATATTCAATTGTAAGCGCTGTGAGAAAAAACTTTGGACTAGCTACCATAAATTACCCGATAATACAGTTGTTTGCAACGATTGTTATACACAATATTTAATGCAAACTCTAGATGAAATAAATGATAAACAAGCTTATGATATAATATATAACTTTGTTGAAAAATATGTAAAAAAAATTCCACCTGATATGATAGGGGACTTAGCTCGATTACTTAAAATAAAATACAACATAACAATTGATGTTGTTACTTTAAGTGGAATTCTAAATATTTTAAAAAGTAAAGTCGAAAAAGAAGAGAATTTAAAAAAATTAGCAAGATTTGAAAGAGATCTAATTAAGGATAGTTCAAAAGACCATTTATGTGATATCTGTAATGTTAAACTTCCAAAATCAGAATTCGATTACTCTATGGAACATTTTGGGAGACCTTTATGTTTGACACATCAAAGAGAAAAAAGAGCGTCGCCACATGCGTTAAAATTATATGATGCATTGAAAAAAAGAGGTGTTGACTGTGAGTTGGAATCATTTGATAGCAATAATTACATTGATATTTCAATAAAAAATGCAAAATTATATATTGGAATAGATGGAGAGCATCACTATTTGGATCCAGAGCAGCTGCATTTAGATTTGATTATGGATGAAGAATCACAAAAAAAAGGTTTTGCAACTAAACGTTACGCTCTTAGGGAGATTGACGAAAAATTAGAAGGAATTGCAGATACATTAACGGAGGTTGTTAAACAAAGGGTTAAAAAATTTCAAAAAGATAAAATTTTTGGGCTGAAAGAAACAGACCAAAATATTCCAAATACTGATGAAAAACAAGATAAAAAAAATACAACAGATTATAATAAGAAAGACGTTATAAATAATAAACCCTAATAAAAAATGTTTTAAAATTTTCTTTTTTTGGAAAAATCGATGTTTTAATGAAAATAGGTTTTTTTAGAAGCTATATTTAAACAGTGAAAAGAATTGGGATATTTGTGAAATTACTATTTGAATTATCTAAAGAACATTATACAATTCCAAGAAGCGAAGTAATATCTAGTTTAAAAGCTGAAGATTTTATCTATGATATTATTTCTTCAAATCAAGATGTTATAATTGTTAATACAATGAATTCCTATGAAAAAATTAAAAACCTAGCTAAACGGCTTTCATACACGTTTTTTATAGATGAATTATTGTTTTCTTGCTCTCCTAATCTTGACATAATTAAAAAATATGCAAAAGAAAACCCAGTATTTAGAACTGGATCTATGGCAATATCTTGTAAGAATAGATCAACCTCAATCAATTCACAATCTATAATAAAAATATTAGGTGAAATATATACAAAACACAAACAAGTAGACCTAACTAATCCTGATATAGAGATGCGGGTTATTATTACAGACACAAATGTATATGTTGGATTAAAAATAGCTGAGGTTGTTAGACGAGAGTTTGAAAAAAGAAAAGTGCAGCATAGGCCATTTTTTTCACCGATTTCTCTTCATCCAAAATTAGCAAGAGCCTTAGTTAATCTATCCTCTATAAAACAGGATGAAACATTGTTAGATCCTTTTTGTGGTACAGGTGGAATATTACTTGAAGCTGGATTAATTGGGGCAAGAGTAATTGGTAGTGATATTGAAAAAAAGATGATAGAAGGTTGCCAAAAAACACTTGATCATTATAAGATAAAAAACTACCAACTCATACATTCTGATGTAGGAGAAATACATAATTACATTAGTAAAGTTGATGCTGTTGTATCAGATTTACCTTATGGAAAGTCAACGACAACCAAAGGTGAAAATATCAAAATTCTTTACAATCGAGCTTTTGAAGAAATTGCACAAGTATTGAAAAAAAATGCAATAGCTGTAATAGGGTCACCAGATAAAGATATTTATATAATTGGAAAAAAATATTTCTCAATTTTGGAAAAACATGAATTTAGGGTTCACAGAAGCTTGACTCGTTTTTTTGCATTGTTTCAAGGATAACCAAAATACTTTTACATTAGGTTGATATCCCGTTTTTTAAAATGACACAATTAAAAATCATATTTCTTGGAACTGGTGGAAGCTGGCCTACAATAAAAAGAAACGTTTCATCTATTGCAGTAAAAAGAGGAAGTGAAATAATTCTTTTTGATTGTGGGGAAGGTACGCAAAGACAGTTTCAGAGATCAAACCTTAGCTATATGCAAATTTCTAAGATATTTATCACTCATTTTCATGGTGATCATTTCTTAGGTCTCCCTGGTTTAATCCAAACTATGCAGTTGAATGATAGAGAGGATATTCTATATATTTATGGGCCAAAGGGTATTCGAGAGCTTCTGAATAAACTTCTTTCACTTGGTTATTTTAAACCCGAATATAAGATAATTCCACAGGAGATGGATGATGGATCCACTCTTAATTTTAAAGGTTATAATATCTATTCACTAAAGGTCAAACATAAAGTTCCTACGTTAGCATATTGTATTGAAGAACATAATCGACCTGGAAAATTCAATAAACCAAAAGCATTAAAATTAGGAATTCCTGAGGGGCCATTATTTAATAAACTCCAAAAAGGTAAATCAATCACTTTGAACAACGGTAGAAAAATCACATCAAATATGGTTTTAGGTCCTCCAAGAAAGGGACGTAAAATAGTTATTTCTAGTGATACAAAGCCTTACAAAAGGCTTATTGGTTTTTCTAAGAATGCAGATGTTTTAATTCATGATGCCACGTTTGATTCTGAACTTCAGGATTTGGCAAATAATTATGGTCATTCTACTGCATTTCAAGCTGCTGAGATAGCCAAGCAAGCAGAAGTAGATAAGTTGTTTTTAACTCATATTAGTCCAAGATATTTAGATAAAAAAGTACTTGAAAATGATGCAAGAAGGGTATTTGAAAATTCTTATGTTACAAGTGATTTTCAAGAAATCGAAGTGAAGTTAAAGAAATAATATTTTTTTTACAATATCAATATCTTATTAAGGTTACTTTTAATTCCAGTTCTATGTCAATTATGGTTTCCTTGGAAAATAATAGGCCTTCCTACGACGAGTACTTCATGGAAATGGCTCATGTAGTATCAAAAAGAAGTACTTGTTTAAGGAGAAAAGTTGGAGCTATATTAGTCAAAGATAGACATATATTAAGTACTGGATATAATGGTGCTCCAAAGGGTCTTAGTCATTGTATTGACGTTGGTTGTATAAGACAAGACATGTCTGTTAGATCAGGTGAAAGACATGAATTATGCAGGGGTTTGCATGCTGAACAAAATGCTATTATTCAAGCAGCTGTTTTTGGCGTTTCAATATCAGGTTCTACTTTATATTGTACCAATACACCTTGTGTTGTTTGTGTTAAAATGCTTATAAATGCTGGTGTTAAGGAGATTATCTATTCTGGGGACTATCCTGACGAACTAGCTAAAAAAATGCTGGGTGAAAGTAGCATTAAGATAAAAAGATTTAAATAATAGAATTATATATAAAAATTGGATAAATAAATAAGCAATACATAGATTAAAGAATTTGAAAAATAAGAAAAATATATATAGTCGAGAATTGATTAATTTCATGAGGAGAAATCATGAAACGAAAAAGGTCGTTTGTATTGGATGAAAAGGATGCTAAAGTTGTCGAACTCTTTACTGATCTTGGCATGCCGAAGAATCTTGCTAAAACACTAATGTACATATCACAAGTTGAAGAATGCCGTTCAGCAGATGTTGAGCAAGGAGCTGATCTTCGGCAACCGGAAGTTAGTGTTGCGATGCAAGAACTCAGGCGAAGAGGATGGGCAAAAAAGCGCGATATCAAAAAGAAAGGTAAAGGAAGACCAGTACATCTATACAAACTCACTCAAGATTTGAATAATATTTTGAAGAGTTTTGAAAAAGAAAAGATGAAAGAAATTGAAAATATCAGAGAAGACCTTAGTCAATTAAATAAGTTAATTTCTAGTACTGGAAAAAAGTAGATGCACGGCTACCTAATCGATACCTTCTATTCCATTTTTAAATAGTTAATAATAGTTGTTACTTTATTTTAGTATTTGGAGATATCTAAGTGAAAAAGAGAGTAAAAAAAATTTTTAACGCACTAAAAGCCTCTCTAGATGTAATTCTTATAAAAAATGCTACCCATCCATTTATTGACCTTAATTTCTTTTATTTTACCGGACTTGAAAAAGGAATTTTTGAAGGATCTATTGTTGCATTATATCCTGATAGTACTATAGATATTATTGTATCTAATCTAGAAGAAGAAAGTGCAAAAAAGGCTAATGCAAATATTTATGTTTATAAAAATAAGAAAGATTGGGATAAATTAATTAAAACTAAGTTTTCATCTTTTAAAAAAATTGGACTAAATTATTTTGCTCTATGTTATCGTGATTTTTGTAAATTACAAAAAGCATTTCCAAAATCAAAATTTATTGATATTTCAGAAAATTTACTCAATATGAGGTTAATAAAAGAGGAAATAGAACTTAAACATATTAAAAAAGCCTGTTTAATAGCTGACACAGCTATTGGAAGAATCCCAGAAATGTTGCATGAAGGCATGTATGAATATGAAATAGCTGCAGAGATTGATTATCTTATGCAGAAACTTGGTGCTGAAAAACCAGCATTTGAAACGATATCTTCTTTCGATGTAAATACTGCAGAGCCACATTACAGTCATGGTAATAAAAGGTTAAAGAAGGGTGATTTTGCATTATTTGATATTGGGGCTTCTGTTAAAAATTATAATTCTGATATGACTCGAACAATGGTTTATGGAAAAGCAGACAAGAAACAAAAGGAAGTTCACGTTACTGTTCTTGATGCTCAACAAAAAGCTTTCGATATAATAAAACCAGGTGTAAAAGCAAGTGATGTACATAAAGTGGTTAATTCATATATTCAAAAGACAAAATATAAAGGTCGCTTTATTCACTCCACTGGGCATTCTTTAGGTCTTTCGGTTCATGATGGAGGAAGATTAAGTTCTGATAGCAAAATTATATTGAAAGAAAATATGGTATTTACGGTTGAACCTGGAATTTATATTCCTGGATTTGGCGGTGTAAGAATAGAAGATGATATAGTTGTTACTAAAGACGGATTTGAGCTATTAACAACTGCACCCAGAACACTTTTAGAAATCTAATCTTTTTATTTTAATGGATATTTACCTTTTTTCCCTTTTATAACTCCAGTTGATTTCGCTGTTAATTTTTCTATAGAGCTCTGCTCCTCTTTCTATCGTATTGTGCTCCATTAGCACATCAAAGGCCGCATCTGCTAAAATTCTCATTGCTTCTCGAAATTCTTTTTTATTAGATTTTATGATTTCAATTCCAACATTAAATAATTCATTGACAATTTCTGAAAGGTCTTCACCCTCAATGCTAATGTTTATTTTTACCATCTCTATCCCTCAAATGATAATCTATCATTGATATTATTTATGTAGGCGGGCATAAAAACTGTTGCTTAAATACTTTTTTATGGCGTTTTTGATTTTCTAGAGTTTCAATTTATATATTTACATATATGTTATAATGTATATACATTAATATATTTAAAATTGCCTCAATTTCATATTGATTCTAATTTTATTTCTTTAAAGACTTAAGAAAATAATTAACATTTTCCATTACCTTTTTATGAGAACCACATATTCAGCCATTTGTGGTTTCTATGACTTGGATTAATGAAGTTGAATACATTAGAAAACAAGCAAAGAAAAACAATGAATTTTTCGCTAATTCTCTGCCAATGATTGCAAGTGAAAATGTCTTATCACCCCTCTGTAGAGAGATGCTTATAACAGACTTTCATGGAAGATACGCTGAAGGTACCCCAGGCCATAGATACTATCAAGGATGTGAATTCTTTGATTTAGTCGAAGAAAAAGCAATTGAACTAGCAAAAAAATTATTCAATTGTTATTATGCAGATGTTAGACCTACAGCAGGAACAACAGCAAATATTGCAATATTTAAAGCTCTTATAAAACCTGGAGAACCTGCAACAGTGTTGGATCTTGCAAATGGTGCTCATATATCTTTTGGAAAATGGGGCGCGGCAGGAGTCAGGTCTGTTCAACTAATATCATATCCGTTTAATGATGAAGAAATGAATATTGATGTTGATGGTGCCATAAAACTTATTAAAAAAGTCAAACCAAAACTTGCTTTGAATGGTAGATCAGTTTTTTTATTCCCAAGCCCAATAAAGGAAATTGCAGATGCTGCACATGATGTAGGTGCATATCTTGTATATGATGCAGCACATGTTTTAGGTTTAATAGCAGGAAATCAATTTCAAGATCCTTTGAGAGAGGGTGCTGATGTCATGAGTGGCAGTACGCATAAAACTCTCCCAGGGCCACAAGGTGGAATTGTTTTATCTGATCATCACGGAGAAACAGATAATGATAAATCATTTTTAAGAAAACTTGGATTTGGAGTGTTTCCAGGTGTAACTTCATCCTATCATCTTCATCATGTCGCAGCTAAGGCAATAGCTTTTGCTGAACACCTTGAATTTGGTGAGGAATATGCTAAACAGATAATTTCAAATGCACAAAGATTAGCTCAATCTTTGTATGATAAAGGTTTTAAGGTATTTGGTGAAAAATTAGGTTTTACCAAATCTCACCAAGTTTTATTAGAAATTGGACCAGGTAAAGGAAAAGAAGCTGCTAAAAAACTTGAAGATGCAGGTATTGTAACCAATATGAATACGATTCCAGGAGATCAGGATCCGCTAAATCCCTCTGGTTTGAGATTGGGAACACCAGAGTTAACAAGAATCGGCATGAAAGAAAAAGAGATGGATGACGTTGCTGGATTTTTTGAAAGAACGTTATTCAAAAATGAACCGGCAAAGAATATTAAAGCTGATGTTAAGGAATTTAGAAAAGATTTTCAAGAACTCCATTATTGTTTTAAGAAAGGATTTAGGGGTTATGATTACTATAAGTTGATATAGAATGCTTATTGCTCTTTCAGGTACACCAGGAACTGGAAAAACAACTGTCTCTAATCTGTTAAAAGACAAAGGTTATTTAATAGTTGATTTAAATGAACTTGCTGTTGAGAAGGGGTTTGTAACAGGGATTGATATCAAGAGAAATACAAAGGTAATTAACATAAATGGACTGAATAGCTACATTGAAGATTATTATAATACCAATGATATCGTTTTTTTTGAAGGACATGCATCGCATCTTTTATCAACAGTTGATTATGTCATAATTCTTAGATGTCATCCTCAAAAACTAAGGATTCGACTTCATAAAAAAGGATGGCATCAGCAAAAAATCAAAGAAAACGTTGATGCAGAAGCGTTGGATGTCATTCTTTGCGAGGCATTTTCCCTTCATTCTGAAAACAATATATTTGAGATTGATACTTCAAATAAATCTATTAGTTCTGTTTTATCTTCTATAATAGAGATTGTGGAAAGTAACTTCAAGTTGACAAAAAAGTATAAGATTGGTAAGATTGATTGGTCTGAAGAAATACTAGAGGATTTATAATAATTGGGAATGAAATGGTACTTGATAAAAAAAGAGATAGAGTTGAGCCTTTTTTAGTGGTTATTGCAAAACGTTTTTCAAAAATAAATCCAGATTTGTTAACATGGATTGCACTTATTTTTGCATTTATTTCTGGCCTATTTTTTTATTTTTCATCTCCAGAATTTGAGTTATTAAACTATTATCTTTTTTTTGCAGTATTGTTTGTGTTTTTAAATGGACTTTTTGATGCACTTGATGGTAAGGTTGCTTCTTTAACTAACAAAACTTCACTTAGAGGTGATTTTCTCGACCACACTTTAGATAGATATGCAGATGTTTTTATTGTAGGAGGTTTAGCGCTTAGTTCATGGTGTAGGCCTAGTATTGGACTATTAGCAGTTATTGGTGTATTGCTTACTAGTTATATGGGGACTCAATCACAGGCAGTAGGCTATAAACGAGATTACTCTGGTCTGTTGGGACGTGCTGATAGATTGGTTTTGATGATGATTTTTCCAATCGTTCAGCACATAATGCTTCGTTATTCTTTTCAATTACCGTGGGAGACAACAGTGTTAGAATGGGTGTTAATTTATTTTGGAGTTATAGGAAACATTACAGCTATTCAACGTTTTTATAGTACATTACGTTGGTTTAAGAAGAAATCTGCAAGAATTAAATAAGAAAGATAGAATATTTTAATAAATTTAAATTTCTTGAAAGAATTAATAAAAGCTGAAATGTTTCAAAATCGGCATTTATTAGACATAAATTAAATCTTGATAACTTTGTATTCACGAGGTGATTATAATTATTATTGAGGATTTTTCACCACAGGACATAGTTTTAAAAGATGATGCAATGCATAGAAAACGAAGTTTTGGACGTGTAGAGACTTGGTATTATGATGCTGTGTTTAATAATAATTACAGTATGGCAATTGTAGTAAATGTTGTTAATATTGGTTATTTCAGTGTGGTTTTGTCAGGACTTTGTATATATGAAAAAGCGAAATTAATAAAGGAGATAGATATAAGAACTTCCAATAAGAATTTCTTTATGTCAGAAGAAATACCTGATGTTAAACTGAATGACCAACAGATTATTAAAGGATATGTTGAGAAGGATACGGAAAGATGGGTGTACAATATCTCTATGAAAGATGAAAAGGAAGGTATAGACTTAGAATTTATTAAAACAAAAAGGGCTTGGAAAGGTACGACTCTATTGGGGAGTTGGTTGGTAATTCCACGATTCAAAGTCGCGGGAAGAATTTTTCTCAAAGGTGAAACTATTAAAGTTTCTGGTGAAGGTTATCACGATCATAACATTTATTCTATCTTTGCACCAATTCTAAATAAAGGATATCATTTTGGTAAATTTTCTGTTGATTCAATCGATATAACATGGGCAAATGTTAAAAAGAGTCGTAATAAAGAACAACTTTTGGTGGTTATGAATAACGACCAAGGTTATATTTCAATAAATCCAGAGAATATAAGTTACACTATTGATAAGCAAATAGAGGATCATGGAAAAATTATCCCAACCAAATTTAACATTAAGGTTGAAACTAAAAAATTGAATCTTGATGTTAAAATAGAATCAATAAATTTCCATCATATTAGTATACCAACGGTAAATTATTGGCGTTATCACGTGAGAAATACTGGTGAAATTCAAACTAATTCTATATCTAGAAAAATAAATGATATTGATATTTCAGAGTATTTAAAATTTTTATAGATCGTAGTTTAAATGAAAAATAATAAGAAAAACGCGGTTATTATCTCCCTTTCAAATAATCTTTTAGAAATTAAAGAGTTAGCAAATACGTTAGGATATTCTATAGTAAAAGAATTCATTCAATATAGAAAAATTCCTGATGTCAATTTCTACATAGGCTCAGGCAAGTTGAATATAATAAAAGAGTTCATTGACGATTTTTCAGAGGATATCGATTTAATTATTGTAAATGCTGAACTTAAACCATCCCAGTGGTTTGCATTGGAAAAGAAATTACAGATTGATGTTTACGATAGGATAAGACTCATTCTATCAATATTTGAAAAAAGAGCTGAAAGAAAAGAAGCTAGATTACAGGTTAAACTTGCACAGCTTCAATATGAACGTCCATTTGTCAGGGAATTAATCCATCGTGCAAGAGCCGGAGAGCACCCTGGTTTGATGGCTGGTGGAGAATATCAAGTAGATGATTACTACGAAATGATTAAAAAACAAACGAAGAAATTAAAAGAAGATCTAGAAAAAATCAGAAAAAATAGAGAAATCCATAGACAAACCCGTCATAAAATCGGTTTTTATTTGGTATCATTAGCAGGATATACAAACGCTGGAAAAAGTAGCTTGTTAAACCTACTATCCCTGGAAAAAGTAAAGGTGGAGGGAAAATTATTTTCAACATTATCTAC
>Ga0209635_10002344_pt1 | contig 14508 bp, 24 predicted proteins | sample DeeMarSWOR230_32_FD_187463 | JGI IMG/M metagenome (GOLD analysis project Ga0209635, IMG submission 187463) | Marine sediment microbial communities from White Oak River estuary, North Carolina - WOR-2-30_32 (SPAdes) (version 2) | ecosystem: Environmental > Aquatic > Marine > Intertidal zone >... | reverse complement strand
TAGAACTGCTGGCACTGACTTTATTTCAGCGGCAGGATCAGATCCATTAAGAAGTATGGCACCTATGCCAAGCCATCTACACGGACAACTTCACAGATTTTCTCCAGAAGAACTTAATAGATCTTTTTTTGTAAATTCTGGAGCAGAAGCTGTTGAAAATGCTATAAAGCTTGCTTGGTCATACAAGAAGAATTACGGTTATGGTGTTACTTTTGCTGGTGCTTTCCATGGCCGCACACTTGGAGCACTTTCACTTAATAGAAGTAAACATGTACAAAGAAGGTGGTACCCAGAAATACCAAGAATTTTAACTGCTGGTTATAACGACACAGACTGGTTAAAAAATCTAAGAGTTGACCCAGAAGAAATAGCATTTGTAATTGCTGAGCCATTTCAAGGCGAGGGTGGGTACATTCCAGCATCGCAAGAGTTTATGACATCTTTGCGTGCCGCGGCTACAAAATACGACTTTCCACTTATTATTGACGAGATCCAAGCCGGTATTGGAAGAACTGGCAGATTCTGGTGCTTTGAACATTACAGCATTGTGCCGGACTTGGTTACAGCTGGAAAAGCGCTGCAGATTGGCGCCGTCCTTGGAAAAGAAAAATACTTTCCAACCGAGCAAGGTCGTATATCAGGAACATGGGCCGAAGGTAACATATTTAATAGCGCACTTGGTTACATGGTAATTAAGATTATAATGGAAGATAATCTTATGAAAAATGCTGATGAAATGGGCGCTTATTTTTGTGAAAGATTAAGGAAGATACCAATGTCTTACGTGACAATGTTTAATCATGTAAGAGGTATGGGTTTGATGATTGGTGCAACACCATCATGGCCAAACAGAAATGAGATAATAAAAGAGGCAGCCAAAAGAGGCTTGTTGATTATTGGATGTGGAAAAGATTCTATCCGATTTTTACCTCCATTGAATGTTAATAAACACGAAATAGACGTATGTGTTGAAATTCTTGAAGAGGTCGGAAAGATATTTTTGTAATACCCTAAATATTTTTAAGAATCTGTTCTATAATATATACGAAGGGAGAGAACAATGAGTGACAGATGGACAATGCATGAAACACAGATCTTGATTGAAAACTATCACGATAGTACCATAGATGAGTTACTGGTTAAACTACCTCGAAAAACTCAGGAAGGTGTTAATAACAAGATCAAAAGACTGAAAAAAGCTGGCAAGATCGTCGGCGAAAAAACAGAAGAAGCTAAGAAAAGAGCTTACGAACAAAGGGGACGTAAATAATGGAAGCTTGTAAAGATGGATGTAAATATTTTATCATGCTTTCGGATAAGGTTTGGGAATACATTAATGAACAAGGTGCTATGGATTTCACAGGAATAGAGCCAGGACAATCAAAGCTAAACTACTGTGCGGCCAATGCAAAGTTCATTAAATCTGTAATCTTCGCATGTTCTGTAAAAGAGCATGGGCTCCAGGAAAAGGTTTTTAAAGAATTACAAAAGACCCTAAAATCTGGAGATTAAATGGATGCTTTAAAGTATTATGTTTTTAAAAACTCTTTAACCGTGCACGAACAAGGCTCAGACATGTATCACTTCACTTGTTTATTTGAAGGTGATAGTTTATCTGGCCTGTACAACCACGGATTTAATACATTTATGTTTATGTCAAAACCTTTGTCTGCTGCTGAAACACAAGCTTTAAGAAGCTTACTTAGGTCGGAAATAGAAAAACTTAAAGAGATAGGGGAATTAGAAATTCTCAATAAGATTGAGATGGAAGAAGAAAGGAAAAGAATAAAGAAAGAGCAAGAAAGGATCAGAAAAGAACTGGAAAAAGCTGATAAGGAAAAGGAGAAAAAATGAATTACGTACCTATCGTTGTGGAACAGGCCCCAAATGGCGAACGAGCTTATGACCTTTATTCTCGTTTACTTAGGGATAGGATTATCTTCATTGGAACAGGCTTTTCAGCCGATTTAGCAAACGTTGTAGTTGGGCAACTGTTGTATTTGGAGTCAGAAGATTCGACAGAAGATATTAACATTTATATCAACAGCAATGGTGGATCGGTTCATGCTGCTTTAGCTATTTACGACGTTATGCAATATATAAAGCCAGACGTTCGTACAATAGCTTATGGCACAGCTGCAAGTGCGGCTTCGCTTATTTTGACAGCTGGAACGCCCGGGAAGCGACTTTGTTTGCCACATACTAAAATTCTATTACATCAACCACTTGTTATGGGCAATGGTATTACAGGCCAGGTTACTGACATCGAGATCGAAGCAGAACAGCTTGTAAAAACGAAAGAAGAGTTGCATAAGATTTATGCAAAGTTAACAGGTCAAAAAATCTCTACAATCAGAAAAGATTTGAACAGAGATTATTGGTTAACACCAGAAGAGGCTGTAAGTTATGGTCTTATCGACAAGATCATAGAAAAACGATAATCTTAAATTAGGAGGAGCGATGAGCGAACTTCATTTTCCCAAAGAATATGTTGAAAAAGTTGAAATGATGCACGAGAAGATGCTTTATCCTACCGTTCTCGTAGAAGCAAAGCAAGGCGTTGGTTCTGGTACTGTAGTTTATTCTAAACCAAACCCAGATCCAGAACACGCAGGAGAATATGAAACTTATGTTCTCACGAATCACCACGTTATTGAAGCAAATATTCAAACCGGAAAGCAATGGAATCCTTTGAAACAGAAAGAAGAGAAAAAGGACGTCTTTGCTACGGTAAATGTTTATTTTTATAAGTATAAGTATAGTTCTAGAAACATTGGTAAGAATTCAGTGGAAGCTGACATTGTAGCTTATACAAAAGAAGAGGACATGGCGCTTTTAAGGCTTAGGTCTATTGATAAAGTTGAACATATTACAAAGTTTTATCCACTAGATAAAATTAAAGAAATTAAAATGTTCATGAAGACTTACGCTGTTGGAGCGGCTTTAGGTCATCAACCTATTGCTACAGAGGGCTGGATTACTTGTATGAGTGACGAGCAAGACAACTTTGTATATTGGATGTCCACAGCACAGATTATTTTCGGCAACTCAGGTGGAAGTATGTATATCGAAGCCGATGACGATTATTGGTTTATCGGTGTTCCATCTATGGTTGCCGTTTCTTTTTCAGGCTTTTCGTCAAATGCTATAACACATATGGGTTATTTTATTCCGATCGAGCGTGTTTGTGCTTTTATGGATAGAAACTTTTATGGCTTTATCCACAATCCGGCATTAGATCCTCTTAAGTGCGCTGATGATAGAGAAAGAGTTAAGAAAATCGCCGCTGCTCAAAAAGAGCTTCTAGACTTGGAGGCTTAATGGGCGTTTTGATGACTTGGGAAGATTGGAATAAAGTACAATATTTTACTCCTAATGAAAACTGGGGCGACTGGACAAAGCTAGAAAAGAATGTAATATTTCTTTTGGACAGAATGAGGGGAGAAATCGGTCGCTCTATTATAATACATTGCGCATATGAGGCTGGTGGTCATTCGACACAGTCACAGCACTATTTAGGAAGAGCTGTTGATTGTCATATAAAAAATACACCTTTACTCGAACAATATCTTTTGGCTGAAAGATATGGGTGGAGCGGTATAGGTTTATATACAGATTGGAATAACCCAGGTTTACACTTAGATTTAAGAAGAGAAAGCGACGATTACGACGATCTTACGTTGTATAAGGGTGCTCGTTGGGGCCGTAAAAAGATATGGCAAGCTGGTGGGATGAAAACTGTTTATGTGGCTCTAGACCAAGAATTTATAAAGCATATTATAAATGGTGGATATTAATGGTTCGTAAAGTTTGGGTCTGTTTTGATGAAGATGATAATATTATTAATGTGTGTGATGGATGCCCAGATCCAGATTGTTTATCTAAAGACTGCGAACTTTATATAATGAAATTAATTCCTGTTAAAAGAAGTTTTTCAGAATTAGAAAAAGAAGTAGACAAAGTAAAAAAGAAAGCGAAAGAATTAGATGACGTTGCAAAAGGATTTGAGCGCTCTTCGCGCAGACTAAAAAGAAGTTTAGATAGATTTAAGATATAAGGAGTTTGTGATGGCTAAGGAAAAGGTTGGTGAGAGTGTTAAACAAGAGGCTGCTTTAAGATGGGACAAAGATAAACTACGAATGGATTTGATTCCGGTTAGACCACTTCTGGACATTGCCGCTGTATATACGATGGGAGCAAAGAAATACGCCGATCGTAACTGGGAAAAAGGCATGTCTTGGTCACGTATGATTGGCTCTATGGAAAGACACTGGTATAAGTTTAAAGGCGGAGAAGACTTTGATGACGAAAGTGGTTTGTATCATTTAGCACATGCTGCATGGAACATAATAGGTCTTTTAGAGTTCTACAGAACACATCCAGAACTTGACGACAGACCAAGAAACGTTTTTAGCGACAAGCAGGTGGCAGATGGATACGACAACTATATGTAGTCAGTATAAGGCCTTCCATAAGGAAGATCTAACAAAAGTTTGTAAGTTTAGGGCAGAGGACGGTTCTTGTAAAAAACAGGACTTTTTTATGTGTTGGGACTACCTTTATTATGATGAAGGTCGAACGTATTTAAAGGACATGGATTTGGAGAAGCATCCGTAAGGAGGAAAAGGAATGAGTTTGCGTGGTCAAGTAGACTATGAAGATTTTGAAGACATTTACGAAAGAATTTATAATCTTGCTCTTAGAGTTAGAACACAGGAAGATGAGCTGGAAAAATTAAACAAGACTGTTTCAGAGTCATTAAAATTACTTCATGAAACAGTTAAACGACTAAAGGCCTTAGAACTCAATTTTAGTGTATTCTAAGGAAGGAGAAGGAACGATGAGAGGAAAGAAAAAAAGTTATATCTATTTGGCTGGAAACATTTCCAGAGATGATAGAACTTATTTTTGGAGAATGGATTTCACCAAAATGATGGCAAAGGAGATCGAGAACGAAGAAGTTGTTATTGTAGATCCTTGTGCTAACAAATTTAATCAAGGTATGAGGAAACACGGTAATAACGGCGTTGAGTTTATTAAGGAAGCCGTTAAAAGATCAAAGCAACTTTTGAGAGCTAAAGACTATCAACTTATTAAAATGTGTAATATAATGGTTGTTAATCTATTTCTCGTCAGCCCTGAAAAACCACTGATCGGCACAGTTCAGGAGTTAGGTTGGGCGCACGATGATTTTTACATGCCCGTAATTGGTATAGTTGGTAAGCCCGAAGAAAGAAGCGATCTTGCGGAAGTTTATTGTAGTCACCCTTGGATTGATGAATGCTGTAAAGCAAAAGTAGAAACAGTGGAGGAAGCTGTTAGGTTAGTAAAAGATTTCTTTCTGGAGTACTAATATGACAACTATAAACAAAGAGTATAATTTTAATTGCGGAATATGTAATAAACCAACAGATATTGAAACGATAGATAAAGGTCCTACTTTTTCAGGCCACAAACTTAAATGCAAAGAATGTCCACATGTTGGATATATGTTTATAGTTTTTGTGCCAGAGAAAGATGCACTTAACGATTTAATGGAAAAATATAAATCAGCTTTGGCTGAGTCAAAACCAACTGAAGGAGGATGTGACGATGATTCTGGAAAATGTAGATGTGGCTAAGAAAACTTTTACTTTGAAGTTTTCCGATAGCGATGTTGCACATATGAGTTTTGGTGCTGATAAATGGGGATATACTGAGATGAGAGTGGAAGTCACCAAAAAAGACGAAGAGGGTAAGTTTATGGAGGGCTTTTCAATTTCTTATCATTGGGATTCTTCCAAAGAAGAAGCACCGGCATTTGTTATGGACATGATGTCCCTTTTGCATAAGCTAGGTAAGATGGAAAGTTCTGCTGGTGGGGAAGAAGTGCAGACAGATATGGATGCACCGAATCCTGAAACTGTAGCAGGAGAAGAAGCTGAAGAAGCACAGAAGAAGAAAATGGAATGCCAGAAATGTGGAGAGATGGAAGAAAAGTGTGAATGTGAAGAACCAGATCTTAAAGAAATGAAAGACGAGGAGTAGATCATGGCTAATCCGGTAAAGGACGGGGAATTTGCGTTTCTTTTAGATAGAATCGCCGAAAGGTACATAGACACGGATAGAGTTTTAAAAATGTTTATCGTAAATAATAAAGTGGAATATGAAAGCCTTGAGAAGATTGCTGTCCCACTTCTTTTAACAGCGGTTGTTAATCAGACAGCTATCATGGCTTATCTGTTAAAAAAAGAAGGCCATAAAGGTTTTCCTGCAGAGGTGTCAGTACTAAAAAAAGAAGGAGGCGATGAATAATTGGCTGAAGAATATCGTAACGACATGTTACGGATACCCCAAGAATATAATTATCCGCCAGATAAAAATAGAATAATCCAATTTATAGATTATAGTTTTGAGCCTAGCGATTATTCTTGGAGAAGATACAGAGTAGAACCACAAGAAGGTTACAATTCGAGATATCCTTCTAGTGTTCCTATGAGAGTACGGCTGAAAGATGAAGACTTAGTTATTACAAGGACATATGATCATATTAATCCAAACATTAGAGGATAGGACATGAAACAAAGCGAAAAATTGAAGCTGTTTAAAGCAGAACTGAAAATGATAAATAGTGATGAAATTAGAAATTTTGTAAAAACTGTTTTCGAATTTATTCCAGAACACGGGTTCACTACACCAGCTTCAACATCAGGGAAACATCATCCAAAGGATGAAAGAGGACATCTTGGTAATGTAGCGCATTCAAAAAAAGTTGTAAGATGGGCACATATATATGCCGAAGCTTTCAGCGCGTCTGATAGCTTAAGGCTCGACATATTGACCGCGTCGTGTGTTTTACATGATTTAGGCAGGCGCGGTCTCGGAAAAACTGCTTCTCCTCATACTTTAAGAGAGCATGCTTCTATTTTAACAGGCCCTCTTGAGAAAGCGCAGGAGAAGATTAAATTAGATATAAGAGTTTTTAATTCAATTAAGGACTGTGTGCGATACCATAATGGTAAATGGACAGAAAAAGAAATTAGAAAACCACTTTCTGAATACACCAGATTGGAGTTAATAGTCCATCTTGCTGATATGGCCGCATCAAGAATGCATCTGATTCCATCAGGTAAGGAGCTAATGAAATGAGCAGAGATAGAGAATATCATCAAGCGCATAACAGAGGAATGACTATAAGTCAGCGGAGAGACTGGGTACGTAAACAAGCGGCTGCTGAAGATGCAAAAAAGCTACCTTTTGAACTTGGTAAGCCATCAAGGAGAAGAGGTCGCCAGTGGGATGAGCCTTGCGAAAAATGTGGTACAGGACTAACAATAAACAATTTCACATTTATTGCTGTGTGTCCACACTGTAAACACTTCAATAGATTCGAAGAAGGGGAAAGGATCGATGGGTCAGAATAGATGGCACGTATGGAGCGTCAACATAAAACAACATAAAAAGATTATGAATTTTATCAAAGATTTTCCTGCTATAAAGGATTCTCTTATTCCTATTATGGAAAAGGAGATAAAATGTCCTAATAGTGATGATAAAAAAATTAAAGAAGTACCACTATACGGTAATTACATCTTTCTTAAATATGAAGACGAGCATGCGGTCGTAACCAGACTAACAAGTAATCCTCTTTTCTACAGATATGTTGGTCTCTGTACTGCTGATGAGGCCGAATCTTTAGAAGATTTTAAACACAGAAATTACAGAGAGTTTCTGAAAGAGGAAGATCTAGAGCCTGGAATGGATGTAAGAATAATTAAAGAGCCTTTCAAAGGTCTAATGGGTGTGGTGAAGGATGTTTCTGGTAAGAATGTTTCTGTTGAATTAAGAATTTTTGGAACGCTTGTTGAAGTTAAACTTGGATTGGATGATTTACGAACTGAACTTTGGTCAGCACGAGAGGTCTTTTAAAAATGACATATGAATCTGAATTTATAAAAACAAACTGTATAATGAGGAAGGGCAAACGAGTTCACAACATATACTTGGATTTTTTGAGCGCTGAAGATTTAAATGAGGATTTTATTTGGAACTTTGAAATACCAAAAGAAGAATTAAGGTCTTATATTAATGAACTATTAAGTTGTTTAAACGAAGAAGAACAAAAACTTATAACATTGCGCTTTTATGAAAATAAAACGTTTAGGGATATGGAAGAAGATTTTCCATTCACTTTTCAAGCCGTACACAAGAAATACCAAAAAGCAATAGAAAAGTTGAGGAACCGCGCAGAATACCTCAAAAACCAGCCACGTTTACAATTTAGTTGACACCTTCCTATATATATAGAGATCCCATTTATTTATCAGTAGAGCTGTAAGTAGAGCCAGGAGTGGCTCTACTATTATTTTCTTGGAGGTGGTATGCCCGAAGACAAGGAGAAGGTCGTCACTAAAAATGCACGCTCGAAGCTTGGGAAGGAAAAGTATGAGGAATTATTAGAAAAAGATTGGAAGAAAGCTAAAGTTCCTAAGAACTACGATCAGCGTAGGGGCCGTGACGGTCGAAAGTTAAACCCAAATTCTCTTAAAAATTTAACCCAATATCGCGAACGAACTAAGAAGGAAAAAGAGATCGCATTGGGACAGTTGCGTTTTAAGGAGAAAGTAAAAAAAGAAGAGAAGCAAGCAAAAAAAGAAGCTGATGATAAACAAAAAGGATTACTTGAAAAGATATTAACTACAATACCTTTAGATAGTATTTTTGAAGACTCAGAAGCTAGTGTATTTAAAGATCTTTTAGAAACCTACCTTAAAGATTTCGAAGAAGAAGAACTTTCCGCATTAGACATTGATGATATAATTTCACTTGCTATGAACAGAGTTCAAGAAGTGAGACTTCTTCAATATGGAAAGGAATCACCCTCCAAGATGATAGATGCATCTCAATCTATCGAACGCTTAAGAAAAAACACTGAAAAGTTGAAAGACAGTCTGGCTGCACGAAGGAAAGACCGTGTCAAGAATTTTGGGAGAGACGGCTTATCTGTTGTGGATCTTGTTGTTCTATACGAAAAGAATAGAAAAGAAATGATGGAAGAAAAAACAAGTTCACTACTTCGTGAAGAAGAGGCATTCTTGCGCCAACGTTCTGATTCAGGAAATAGGAATGATCCAGACTCTAAGACTTTTACAGAGCTTGAGTAGGGGGCGCATTGGCCATAGAGATTAGAGAATCCTTAATACTTGAGGGCATGGACTTAGTAGAATATTATAGGCAAGATCCAGTCATGGCTGCTTATGATCTTCTTAGGATTAAACTTGCGCCCATTCAACGTATAGTATTACGCGATTTGTGGTTTAAGAACTTTAGTATCTTTGTCGCAGGTCGTGGGTGTGGAAAGACTTTTCTTTTGGCCGTTATCGCTGTTTTGAGCTGTATGCTTTATCCATCTTACCGTGTTGGTTTGATTGGACCTGTTTTTCGCCAGGCCAAAAACATCTTTGGTGAGGTCGAGAGGCTATACCAGAGATCGTCCATTTTCCGCGACTGCGCGGAGAAAAAGCCAACTAGAGGTTCTGATACCTGTTACGTAAGATTTAAAGGCACAGAGGCTCCTGGTAGCTATATAGAGGCACTCCCGCTCGGTACTGATGGTAGTAAAATCCGTGGCTCTCGTTTTTTCACTATTTGCGCGGACGAGTTCGCACAAATTCCAGAATCCATCTTTAACACGGTTATTAAGCCTATGGCTGCCACCACTAGAGATCCGATGGAAAATGTGGAAAAGATCCAACGCCAGGAAGAGCTAATTCGTAGAGGCGTGTTGACAGCTGAGGATATAATGGATGACTCTTCTGTTAACAAGATTTTGATGGCATCTTCTGGTTTCTACAAATTTAATCATATGTGGACCAGAATGAAGGCATACTGGAAAATGATGGACGCCGGTGATGATAAGTATTGTGTTCATCAAGTTCCTTATTGGGATATGCCAAAAGGCTTTCTTGACATGGACAACATTGAGGAAGCAAAGAATTCTATGTCGCTCGCAGAGTTTCAGACAGAATACGAAGCCAAGATGGTTTCTGACAGCGATGGTTTATTTAAGGCCTCTCTTTTAGAAGCCTGTAGTAGATCAGGTCATACAATAACGCTTACAGGTGAGCCTGGAAAGCAGTATGTTCTAGGTGTTGATACAGCGAAAAAGCAAGACTGCTTTGCTGTTGTAGTTGTTGAACTTGGTTCGCCTAACAGAATTGTACATGTTGTTGAAAAAGAAAAGATGCCATTTCCAGAGCAGGCAATTTTTATACATAAGCTTTGTGATAAGTTTAATGTCGTTCGTATTTTTATGGATAGATTTGGTGGCGGCGAGTCGTTAAAAGATATCTTAACTTTGGGTTTGGAAGGCAATGAACCGCTCCTCGATTTGAACGATAAAGAACACTTACCAAAGCAAGGTCGCAGGATTTTAGAACTGTGTTCCCCAACTACCGGTTGGATTCAAGAAGCTAATTTTGGGACCAAGGCTTTATTAGAAAGAAAAAATTATTTATTCCCAGAAGTTCCACTCACTACAATAAGTGACCAAGTTGCCATTTCTTATGAAAATGTGAAAAGAATGAAGTCACAAATTCTTAGTATCATAATGACTCAGAACCCGAGTGGAACGTCGCTCCATTTTGACACACCGACTAAAGGTGGGAGGAAAGATTTATATTCAGCATTTATTCTCGCTGGGTGGGGTATAAATAAAATCGCAGTAGAGAATGAAGAAGAACAAAAACCTATTTTATACCAAGGCGGCGTAATAACGCCGAGAAATATGGCAAACATGCCAATAGAAATAGTCTCGCCTCATACGGGCAGGCCATTTATTTTACCTAGATAGGAGGAAAAGGATAATGAAGATTACAATTTCAGAAATTTTAAATGCAAAACCGGTTATAGAAGAACTGGTAGAGCAGGACATCAGCATTAAGACGGCTTATAGGTTGAGCAGAATTATTAAGGAGCTTAATAACGAGCTTCAAACCTTTGAAGAGCAGAGACAAAAGTTAGTCCATAAGCATGGGAAACAGGTAGAAGACGCACCAACAGGTAACGTCGTAGTACCAGAAGAAAACATGGAAGTTTTTCAAAAAGATTTATCTGAGCTTCTTACAGCAACTTTAAATCTAAATTGTGAGCCTATGCGTGTTGAAGAGTTTGGAGACATTAAAATAAAAACATCCAGACTTCTATTAATGGATAGTTTCCTAACGGAGTAAAAAAATGGGAAGACAGTTATACGAAGACTGTGAATATTGTTTTCTAAATGAATATAGCACATATCAAAAATCTACAACAGGTGGTTGGGAGATTTGTGTTTATATTTATTGTGATCTTTTAGATTACTACCGCAACCCCATTCCTGGGCCTGGTAGAAAAGCTGCTAATGTTGAACTTACAATTAGTGGCACATTAAGAGAAGAACGATATGCGCAAGATGAGATTCTTGCTTTTTCAAATGTTGTATCGACAACAGTCAGTGGGTACATGGTTTGGGCTAAAGATGTATACGCTGATTTTAGACCAGAAGACTTAGGCTAAAAAGGAGGAATGCCAAATGGCACGAGACGACGGTATTCTAGATAGAGATTATACTGGTAGTATGTGGGAAAGATCTATAAAATTCTTTTCAACAGCATCGGCTAAGTATAATCCAAGAACTGTTATTTACTATAATTCTGATGATAAAGTTCTAAAGATTGAAGAAACACTTTTTCCAGGAACTGTCGATGAGTTGACTTATACACAACATTTCTATTACTCAAATGTTACAAATTCTGGAATAGACCATACCATGACAATTCAACCATGGGTATAAAAAATTGAAGGAGGCGACCAAAGATGTCTTTGGACACTAAAACTCTATTTTTACAACACCAGATTTTAGACTTAAGTGTTGGTGGCACAACCTTAAGTGGTGTCGAGGCTAGAGAAATAATTGAAGACTTTTTAGCTGACGCTCTGGTTGGCGGCCAAAACATTGTAATATCTTATGAAGATGTTCCAGCGCCTGGTATTGTTACAATAGCTACCACAGCCTCACTTACAGTCAACGATCTCACAGCTTCTGGTATAGCTACTTTTGGCGATACCACAATTGACACGACAACCATAAGCGGTATAGATGTAATTGACTTTACAGAAGGCGAAGGTGGTATAATTTGTGATCAATTGACCATCTCAGGCTCTGTAATCAAATTTTATGATGATAATGTAATTCCAACTTTTCTATTTTATACATCGTCTGGAACCATAGGTGTGAAAGACGATGTTGATTTATTGGGGCTAAGTCCAGGCAAAGTAGAAGTGTTGGGAGACATTCATTGTGAGGATTTATATACTTCTGGAAGCACTATTTATTTAGGATCGACCATACAATTAACAGATTCTAGTGGCGACTTGGCAGTAAACGCTGATGTAGATGTCACAGGTGTTTTAACAGCAACCTCAAACGTTGTTGCTGGTAATAATATTTTTGGTAGTAATACAAATAATATTATTTTAAGCCCATCTTCTTTACCAGCTGGTTTAGGTGGACAGAACAATGTTATTTTAGGCGGATTGGCTGGAGCAAACCTTGTCTCAGCCACCTACAATGTGGCTATAGGCGATTCTGCAATGAATCATATTACTGGTGGTAGCTATAATGTAGCTGTTGGTGTAGCAGCCTTAGATGGTTATACAGCAGGTTCCGCAAGTTACAACGTTGCTGTCGGTTACAATGCTGGGGATCTTTTATATCCTGGCAATGATTATAATGTTTTTGTTGGAGCCTACGCTGGAAGAGGTGCTAGCGGTGTCGGATATAGCGAAACAAAACGTGCAGTAGCAATAGGTTATCAAGCACTTTATGAAGCCAGATGGGGAAATGATACAGTAGCTATAGGACATCAGGCCGGTTATAATTATGACGCTCTTTACTATAATGTATTCATCGGCTCTGGTGCGGCTTATAATGCCTCTGGAAATAATCAAGTTGTTATAGGATATTTCGCACGTCACAACGCCGGTGCCGATAATAGTGTAGTTATTGGTAGGCAAGCTGGTGAAAGTGGTGCAGCCACATATCAAGTATTAATAGGCGACTCAGCTGGACGATTAAGTTCAGGTGGTGGCCAGGTCGCTGTAGGTAATGAGGCCGGATACAGCAACGATAGTAGCAACAGCGTGTTTATTGGAAACCAAGCTGGATATACAATCACTAATTCTGTAGAAAGTGTAATGATTGGTTATCGTGCTGGTTATTCATCTACTAACGGTTCTTACAATATATTTATGGGCAGTAACGCTGGTAGCGAATGTGATGCCAGTGATAATGTGTTTATAGGCAGAGACGCAGGAAGATACGCACAGTATAATACTAGAAGTATTTTTATAGGACCTTACGCTGGTGTAGACGCCGTTGATAACAACTCTTATTATAATATTGCAATAGGTTATTATGCAGGACAAAGATTAAGAAATAGTCTTAATGTTGTTATTGGTTATCAAGCCATGACCAAAGAAGCAGATACCGATTCATACCAATATAGAAACGTTGCTATAGGGCCACAGGCTGGAATGCAACTAGCAGGTAACGATAATGTAGTTATCGGTTATCGTGCTGGTGGTTATATGTTTAATCATTTAAATGATAATGTGGCTATTGGTGCGTATTCAATGACCACAGACCACGGCGTAGGGACTTCTAACGAACAGCGTGGTAGTGTCGCAGTTGGTTATCAAGCTTTATATATTCCAGATTCTACACCAGGTTCCATGGGTTATTATAATGTTGCTGTTGGTCGTTATGCTGGGCGCTGTAGCGCAACACAACTTAGAGGTAAAAATTATAACACCCTTTTAGGTGCACATTCTGGTGAAAACAGCTCTGGGGATTCTAACATATTTATAGGATATCAAGCTGGAACAGGTGTAACAGATTCTAATAGACTTTATATCGAAAACTCTAATTCAGCCACACCTTTGATCTATGGTGAGTTTGATAATAATCTTATAAGAATAAATGGCGCTTTAGATGTTACCGGAGATTTCACATTTGGTGGAACGATTTCAGGAACAGGCGACATTTATTGTAATGACTTACATACTGCCGGAACATCATTATATGTTGGAACAGTAGAAGTTCAAGATTCTTCTGGCGACCTTAAAGTTTTAAGCGGAGCAAAAATTAATGGCACGTTCGATGTTAATGATTACACAAATAACCCTGGAACAGAACATTATATTTACTGTTCCCCCGCCGCAGCCGAAGATTGGGTTGGTATGGGTCTCGCTGGTGATGATTCTTATATATATCTAGAGGGTTCTTCTGGTGACATTTGGGTTTATACTGATCGTACAGGCTCTGATGTTAAAATTAATGCAGACAATGAGGTTGATATTAATGCTGCCAATAATCGAATTTTACTGTCTGCACAGGGCGCAACCCGGATGACAGTTTCAGATATTATTAATTTTTATATATATACTATTTCAGGAACAGGCGACATTTATTGTAACGACTTGCATGCAGCG
>Ga0209635_10002343_pt1 | contig 14509 bp, 11 predicted proteins | sample DeeMarSWOR230_32_FD_187463 | JGI IMG/M metagenome (GOLD analysis project Ga0209635, IMG submission 187463) | Marine sediment microbial communities from White Oak River estuary, North Carolina - WOR-2-30_32 (SPAdes) (version 2) | ecosystem: Environmental > Aquatic > Marine > Intertidal zone >... | reverse complement strand
TTATTGCGATTCCCCGCTTCTTCAGTTCCTCAACGAACTCCTCAGGCGGCACTGAAAGTTCCTGGGGTACAACTCCTTTCGGTTCTATTCTTCCACTGGCAAGCATCTGCGCAATTATGGAAGCAGGAAAGCCCGTCGTGCGCATCATAGCAGTCAACTGAGTTTTCTCATCGTAATAGTCTGTGAGCTCGTAGACCAACGTGCATGCTTTGCCTTTCATCGTACCGACCACGGTGACTCTCAGTAACACGAGGTCTTTTCCATTCGCTGGCAGGTTCTTCGAGAGCAGCTCTGAGAAGAGGTCCACCGGGCGAATGAGCACTCCTCCCACCTCAATGGATTCAGAAGAAGCCATCCCCAGCTGGATCATTGCCCTTATGAGCTCACAGTGACCTGCGTAGCGAACAGTCTTGTAATCGAGATTCGCTATTCTCTCCCTCATGGTCTGTGGGAGAGTGGATGCTCCGCCCGAAGTGTAGAAGGCTTCCAGTTCGCCTATGGGGCCAGGAAAAGTGATCCTCTCGAGCCCGTCAAGCGCATCCACTTCTTTGATCTTTCCATCACGCAATATCGAAGCCTTTTCTGTGTACTCGTTTATCAGTCCCCTGGGTGAAAACACTATGGCATAGTTGAGGGGAGGTATGGGGTCTTGGGGAAGACCGCCCACTCGTATGGATACATCTTCTATCGCTTCCATTCGATGTGCGGCGAGCGATACAAGAATGCTTGGAATGCCAGGAGCAAGACCACAATCCGGGATCGCCGTAATGCCGCGCTCAAGGGCCTGGTCGTGAAGCTGAAGCTGCTGGCGAACCACATTGTTGCTGCCCCCCAGGTCACACATGTTTACGCCCACTGCAATTGAGCATTTGGTGAGTAGCCCATTATATGAGTAATCTACCGAACTCAGCACCGAATCACATCCAGCCATTAGCCTCTTTGTACCTTCCACATCCTGAACATCCAGCCTTTCGGGCCTGACCTTCCCATGCCCCAATTCAGCAATCCTCTTGGCCTTATAGAAGTCGAGGTCGGCGACAACTATCTCGTCGACGCCAGCGCTCCTCGCCAAATCATAGACCGCGGCGGTTCCCATCATGCCTGCACCAAGGACTAGAATTCTCACAGCCCGTGTGTATAAACTTGGCCCCGATTTGTCAACAATAGAACCCGAGACCTTCATCCTGGGCATGGGCATTAAGAGTTGCTGCTGAGCACAGATGGCTCCTTCGCCACTTTCTTTCGTGCGGACTTCACTTCTCAGCCTGTGATCTCGCGTTTCTGGTCTGGCACCTGCATTCTTGACATATTTTGTCTTTGCCTCTATGATGAAGAGAATGAGACAGGACGCCCTGCTAAAGAAGGCCCTTATCGTATTCCTCTCCATTGTTGGAGCCATCTTCGCGGGTGCGTTCGTATTCAACTTTGCTCTCATGCCCTGGTTTGTCAAACGGGGTAAGGAGGTAGAAGTCCCAGAAGTAGTAGGGAAGACCCTTCAAGAAGCAGAAAGAATACTCTCTGAGTCGAAACTGAGTTACCACGTTGAATCACGGATATACGACCCGCTCATACCAGAAGGATTCATAGCCAGGCAGATACCGGTTCCTGGCATACGGGTCAAAGAGTGGAAGCGAATGTCTCTCGTGATTAGCTCAGGACCTCAGCTTGTCAAAGTTCCCGACCTGGCTGGGGCCAGACTCGAGCAGGCCGAACGGCTAGTCAATCTTACCGGCCTGAAGATTGGACAAGTGCTGTGGATCTACTCGGACACAATTCCACAGGGCGATGTAGTCGCGTCTCATCCGACTTCAGGTGAGCAACTTGGTCTGGGAAGGCAGATTGACCTGATTGTGAGCAAGGGGCGGGCGAAGGTCCGTTTTTCTATGCCGAGCTTGCTTGGTCTGTCCATTGGAGAAGCGAAGATGTTGATAGAGACGAAGGCCCTCGTGCTTGGGGAAGTCAAAGCCATAGACACGGAGGGGATAGAGGAAGATGTCGTACTGCTTCAGGGACCTCAACCTGGGGAGTTTGTGGAAGAGGGTGACACAGTGGAGCTTGGAATAAGCTCGCCTTCTGAGAAGCCATAGGATAAGTATGAAAAAGCTTCTGCTCATTTCGCCGTTCTTTAGTGAGAACGTGGAGAAACCGACTGAGAAACCGTTCCTCTTCCCACCGCTCAACCTCCCTATAGTGGCTTCCTTGACGCCTGAATACTACGAGGTAGAGATCGTGGACGAAAATGTTCAGGAAATAGACTACAATAAGGCCGCTGACCTGGTCGGAATCACTTCGATGACTGCGCAGGCTCCCAAAGCATACAGGATCGCAGACAGGTGGAGAGAGAGGGGCGTCAAAGTGGTGCTCGGAGGAATTCATCCCACAGCACTCCCGCATGAAGCCATCGAACATGCCGATGCAGTGGTCCTTGGCGAAGTCGAGAATGTCTGGAGCAGAGTAATTCGTGACCTGGACAACAATAGACTGAGGAAATTCTATTGCTCTCCTCGGATGCCTCATTTGAGAAAGCTTCCCAGTCCGCGCCTTGACCTGCTCAAATCTGATCGGTACATAATCGACAATATCATACAGATCTTCAGAGGCTGCCCTTTCAATTGCAGATTCTGTTCTGTGACCAATTTCTTCGGCAACACCTACAGATACAGACCTGTAGACGATGTCGTAAGGGAGATAGAGTCAAGAATCGGCACGACCAGAAAGTCCAGGTTTTTCGGATTCCTGGATGACAACATAGGTGGTCTTCCGCACTACTCAAAGGAACTGTTTAGAAGGCTCATTCCACTCAACATCATGTGGGGAGGACAGGCAAGTCTCACCATATCCAAGGATCGGGAGCTCCTGCGGATATTCGAAAAGAGCAGATGCAAAGCTCTATTCATCGGGTTAGAATCAATGTCTCAGACTGCTCTCGACGAATCAAACAAAGGATTCTTGAAGGTCTCCCAATTCAAGGACGCAATAAAGATCATTCATGATTACGGGATAAGTATAGAGGGCGCCTTCATCTTCGGATTTGACAATGATGACTCCGCGGTATTCGAAAAAACGGTGGATTTTGCAGATCGTATTGGAGTCGATGCTGCCCAGTTTGGCATTCTCACTCCTTTCCCGGGCACTGTACTCTGGAGAAAACTCTCAGCGGAAAACAGGCTCTTATCTAAAGACTGGTCCAAATATACGATAGGGCACGTGGTGTTTCGCCCCAAGAAGATGAGTCCTGAACAGCTTCAAGAGGGCTCAGATTGGGCATGGCGGGAATTCTATTCAATACGCAGGATCGCGAAGAGGTTCACGCGATCATTCCACTGGGGTTTTAAGTCAGCAATACCGATCCTAATTTTTCAGTTCGCATACAGAAGTCTGCTCAAGGCACGAACAAACTCATCACATTGATTCCTGAAAGGAAGTGTCTCATAGACTATCACGTACATCCCTACTATTCGCTCGATGCCGAGGGAACCGTGGATGAGTATTGCCAGAGAGCGATTTCTCTTGGACTTTCAGAGATAGGGTTCACGCCGCATCTCGAACTGGACGTCCGCAGAAGAGCCCTTGACGACAAAGTGAGAGTGGGCGGACGCATCGTATCGATGAGATCAGGTTGGTTGTCGACTTTTGCAGAAGATGTGGAAAGAGCACGGGAGAGATATCCAATTGAGACGAGAGTGGGAGTGGAAATTGGCTATGATGAAGAAATGGAGGAAGAAATCGAAGAAATATTGGATAAACACTCATTTGACTTCTGTCTAGGCGCCATCCACTGTCTCGACCACGTAGCGATAACCGACCGGAGGGAATACGAACTCTACTATCGAAACAGACTTCCAGAGGAAGTTCTACACGGCTATTTCTCAGTGTTGAAAAAAGCAATAGCTTCACAGCTCTTCGATGGAATCGCACATTTTGACGTGTATAAGAAATACGGCCTCAAATACTACGGAAATGTGATCGCGGAGCTTGAGGACCGATTCATTGAAGATGCATTGGATTGTGTGGTGACTCATGACATCGCATTGGAGATAAATACGAGCGGACTCAGGACCATCGGGAGTCCTTACCCATCCGAATCCATACTCAGATTGGCCAAGAAAATGGGAGTGAGCAGGGTGATGATTGGCTCTGACTGTCACAAGCTCACTCATCTTGGCTGCGGACTTGAGGGCGCACTTGAGCTCGTGCAAACCTTAGGATTTGCGCTTTGTGGATGGAAAAATCGGGAGGCCTACAGGATCGAAGATGGAGTGGAGTGAGTCTGCTGAAGGACTAACCAGAAGTGTAGGCTCTTTTTCCATAGCCACTCTGGTGTCCCGAACCCTGGGACTCGTACGGGAGGTGGTGTTTGCGTATCTCTTCGGTGCCGGGAAAGCCACAGATGCTTTCTTTGTCGCTTTCCGAATACCGAACCTACTGAGAGACCTCTTCGCAGAAGGCGGCCTTTCTGCAGCGTTTGTGCCCACCTTTACAGGATACTTGAGCAAAGAGGGCAGGTCTGAGGCTTACAGGCTCGCCTATATCATGGTCAACCTGGGGCTTATCGTTGTCGGTGGCATAGTCCTCATAGGTATACTCGCCGCTCCCTATCTAGTGAAGGGCATCGCCTACGGTTTCGGTGGCGTACCTGGGAAAGTAGCGCTGACGGTGATGATGACGAGGTTGCTCTTCCCTTTCCTTCTCCTCATATCCCTGGCTGCACTGGTCATGGGGATACTCAATTCAATGAAACACTTCTTCACACCAGCCATTGCACCCGCCGGATTCAACCTCTCAATCATCGCCGCTGGTTTTGCGATAGCTCCTCTGATGCCAAGAGTAGGCCTCGATCCTATCATCGGAATGGCCTTTGGTGCAGTAATTGGCGGAGTGCTGCAACTAGGAATTCAGATCCCTCTTCTCTTGAAGGAAGGCCTAAGGTACCGCCCTATTCTCGACTTGAAGCATCCAGGATTGAGAGAGATCAGTACCCTCTTCTTCCCGGTCACTTTCGGCCTTATGGCTTCCAAGGTGAACATGGGAGTAAATACATTCCTCGCCTCCCTACTCGAAGAGAGAACAGTGAGTTACCTCACATACTCCTACAGAATTATGAATTTTCCTCTGGGCGTTTTTGGAATTGCCGTGGCCACAGTAGCCCTACCCTCACTTTCACAAGCCGCTGCACAGGCCAATATGGATGAGTTGAAGAGCACTTTAAGAAGAGGTCTTCGATTATCACTCTTTCTGATGATACCATCCTCGATCTTCCTCATATTCCTATCCCAACCGGTCACAGCAATCATCTATCAACATGGCCAATTTACGGAGCGGCACACTGCGAGCACCGCGCAAGCCCTCGTCCTCTACTCGCTGGGGTTGTGGGCTCTCGCCTGTGTCAGACTGCTGGCGTACTGCTTTTACTCTCTTAAGGATGCAAGGACTCCGATGAAGATAAGCTTTGTAGCTGTGGGTGCCAACATACTGCTTAATCTATCTCTCATGCATGAAATAGGATTCAGGGCCTTTGCGCTCTCAGCATCCTCGGCCGCCATGCTCAATATGATTCTCCTGTGGCATGCGTTGAGAAGGAGAATAGGTGGATTAGAGGGTGCTGGGCTTGCCCTTTTCTCTACGAAAGTGCTGGTAGCAGCCTTGGGTATGGGATTCTGTGCCACTATTACCTTTCACCTATTCTCTTCCAATGTAGGATTTGTCGCAAGTACGCTCTTGGGAGCAGCAACGTTTTTCATAATATCGCGATTCTGGGGGCTTCCTGAAGGAGAGGTCATCGGGAGGCTCCTCCTAAGATCTGGGGGAATGTGGAAGCAAAGAAGATAATCGAGGCATTGCTTTTTTGCTCAAAAGATCCAATTCCGTTGAGGAGACTAAGAAGACTCTTGCCAAAGGAGACCCCGATTTCCATTCGAAATGCTCTCAGCGAACTACGCCATGAGTACGAACGGGAAACGCGCAGCTTCCAACTCATAGAAGTAGCTGGAGGGTATCAACTTACTACCAGACCAGAATATATAAAGGTCATAACCAGATTTTTCCGAAAGAGGAGGCCCAGGCTTTCTCTTCCTGCCCTCGAGACAGTCACAATAATAGCGTACAAGCAGCCAGTTACGAGGGCAGAAATCGAGAAGATCAGGGGAGTGGGAGTCGAAGGAGTCCTGGACACGCTTCTCGATAGAAACCTCGTAAAGATAGCCGGACGTGCGAAGAAACCAGGTGCCCCACTTCTCTACAGGACTACGAGGGAGTTTCTCAGATACTTCGGTTTGAGGTCTCTCAGCGATCTACCGAAATTTGAGCTGCTGAGTAAGAGAGAAGTCAGCCTCGATCTATTGGATGGCCCAGACTGAGATGTTCTCCAGAGTAAGCATAATAGGTGCAGGAAGGGTCGGGACAGCCATTGCGCTTTCTCTCAAGAATGCTGGATTCGAAATAGTCGGAGTGGCGAGTAGACGATTAACAGAGGCGGCGAAGCTCGCTCAAAAGGTCGCCTGTCCTCAGTTCAGTGAAAACGTACGTGACGTCATCGCTCATTCTGACATCATCTTCATCACCACTCCGGATCACGAAATCGCCGGAGTTTCTGAGAAAATTGCATCATACATCCGCAAGGGCGTGCTCCTCATCCATACTTCTGGTGCGCTATCATCCGAAGTATTGAAGCCAGCAAGGGCCCACGGGGTTCTATGTTTGTCAATGCATCCTTGCCAGAGCTTCAGCGATGTCCACACTGCACCCGAAAGACTCACTGGTTCTTACTTCTGTCTTGAAGGCACTGCTGAAGCGGTGAGAAAGGGAAAGCTTCTGGCCAAAAGGATGAGATGTCCCAGCTTCACTCTCAGAGCCAAGGAGAAGATGATCTATCATATCGCATGTTCGGTTGCCTCCAATTATCTGGTAGTGCTCGTCGAACGGGCTCTATCGGCCTTCGAAACGATTGGAGTGAACCGAAGTAAGGCTTCTGAGATCATCCTACCTCTTCTCAAAGGTACGGTACGGAACATGGAGATGTCAGGTGTAGAGGGTGCCCTGACCGGGCCAATTGAGCGAGGAGAACATACAACGCTGGAAGAGGAAATGCGAGTCCTTGAGAGAGAAATTCCTGAATTGAGAAACATATATTCAACTCTCGGGAAGGAGGCGATCAAAATCGCGGTCAAAAAGGGGAAGCTGGACGCTGAGGCTGAGCGTAAGCTATTCAAAATCATTAAATAGCTACACGGGCCATTGAGGTCAAGGAGGATAAGATGCGAACTTTCATTATCTGCCTGAGTGCAATGGTATCGCTGAGTGTACATGCCACTCAATTCCGTGGCGGTGATAACATAGTGGTTCGAAGTGACGAGGTGATCGAGGACGATCTCTTCGCCGGAGCTCAGAGGCTCACAATTCTGGGAACAGTTGATGGTGATCTGATCGCCGGAGGGAAGAACATCGATGTTGACGGCGAAGTCTGGGGAGACATGATCGCAGGTGCAGAAATCATATCAATAACAGGCCGCATAGATGACGACATCAGAGTCGCAGCCAGAGAGATAGTGAATTCGGGTACCGTGGGATCGAATGCTCTCTGTTTCTGTCAGAACCTGAGGCTCACAGGTCAATCTCAGATTGGAAGAGACCTGACTGTGTATGCAGGTGAGGCTCTCATAGAAGGAGATATCGGAGGAACACTAAGTGGAGCAACGAGTTCTATGAGAATCGCGGGCAGGATCAGTGGTGACGTGGAAATAAGCACAGGCTCGCTCCTCATTCTTCCCTCGTCCGAGATCATGGGAGACCTCATATACACGAGTTCGAAACAGGCCGAGATACTGGAGGGTTCCCAGGTCCGCGGCCAGGTAGTTCACAGAGTCAAAGAGAAAACCCCAATCGAATGCAGGGTTTCCAAGTTTCGGCAATTGGGAAAGATACTTCACTGGCTGAAATGGATGTTCAGAATCGTCCACTTCGTCGCTTTACTCATTGTTGGACTCGTATTTGTGGCTCTTGCTACTACACTATCGAAAGATACAGCAGACACGATCAGAAATTCGCCGTGGAGATGCCTGGGATTAGGACTACTGGCACTAATTGTGGTTCCGCTGGCGGTCTTCATCGTGAGCCTGACAGGTATAGGAATACCACTCGGGATAATAGCCATGTTCCTCTACCTGATTTTCCTCTATCTCAGCTCGATTGTCTTCGCCATATTCATAGGAAGATCGCTCTTTCGTCTATTCGGCGGAGAGACATCCTCATACCTGGCACTCATTATCGGAATTATCTGCCTTTTCTTCCTGGCACTGATTCCCTACGCAGGTTGGGTAATTCACTTCGTCGTGATTCTCTTCGGATTTGGGGCGATTCTCTTGACTGTTCACAGAAAGCGCAAGGAATTGAGGAAGAAGGAAGTGGTATAGATTACTACCTGAATGGTGTGAGACAGACCTGCACGGAATGAATCTTGTGCATGTGGAACCGAGCTCTTCGGTTCCGAGCACCTCGCAGATGGGGAGGACTGAAGAATACGTCTCAAATTGCGAATACGAGACGTATTATGGGAAGTTGAACAACCTGCGTTCGACAATTGCGGCAAGCTTACCTATAAGCAGTGCTATGCGAATTCTTGACGTGGCCACTGGCGAAGGATTCTTTGCCATAGAAGTTGCCAAATATTACCGCAATCTGAAGATCACAGGCGTCGATATCTCTCGCAGCAGTGTCCGAAATGCCAAGAAGAACGTGAAGAGGGAAGGACTGGGAGAAAGGGTAGAGATTGTGGAAGCAGACACGACCCGGATGAATTTCGAGAGAGCAGAATTCGATATGGCAATCAACTTCACCGGATTGGAAGATATTCACATGACAAGAGGTAGAGTGGGCGTTCAGGAGACGTTCTTCGAGGTGAACAGGGTACTGAAACCTAAGAGCCACTTCTGTCTCGTGGTCATGCCCCCAGAGGAGATGGAGACAGAAGCCGAGAAGATAGAAGTGGCTCTCTTCTCCTACATCTGTGATGCAACGTGGTTCACTCTTCGAGAGTATGAAGAGATGCTCGAAAAGGCTGAATTCAGAGTAGTCAGCGTCAGGAAGCATTACACGGGTAAGAAGCTGACCCCTGAGCAGGCGAAGTCTGAGATCAGATTCGCCTGCAAGAACGTGCCGCGAACCTACGGCATCGAGACGCCATCTTTTCAAGAAATCTGGGCAAAATTCGGCGAAACCATTCGAGAACATGGGTTAGGTCATTACTCTAAAGTTGTATCGGTAGTCGCGCAAAAGAGCGGAGAGGTCGGTAACTGAGGATCTCACACAACACAGTCTCGGAAAAATCCAATCTGCGGGCACGAAGACCTGGAATTCTCGATCTCGCCTTTCCCCTCTGAATCAACCATTTGCTGTTGTATTTCCCGTCTGAATTTGGTATACTCGTGGCGACAAGAGGAGTGTTTTCCAATGAAACCTATGTACCTCGATTATAACGCTACCACTCCCATTGATTCAGAAGTTGCTGACGCAATGAGGCCTTACCTCACGGAGCATTTTGGAAACCCGTCGAGTACTCACTGGTATGGGATTCAGACCAAGAAAGCCATTGGGGAAGCGCGCTCTCAGGTAGCTCGCATGCTCAATTGTGAGCCGGATGAGATAATCTTCACCAGTGGTGGAAGCGAATCGAACAACTGCGCCATTAGAGGTTCAGCATTCGCCAATCGTCACAGAGGAAACCACGTTATTACTTCCACAATTGAGCATCCATCAGTGATCGAGGTCTGTAAGTATCTTGAGACAAGCGGCTTTCTGGTCACCTACATACCCGTGGATCCATTTGGGTTGGTGGACGTTTCAGCAGTAGAGGAAGCCATTACGCCGCAGACAGTTTTAATTACCATCATGCACGCCAATAACGAGGTGGGAACGATCGAGCCAATACGACAGATCTCTCAGCTTGCCAGACAACGTGGAATAGTAATGCATACTGACGCGGCACAGTCTGTTGGAAAAATCCCCAGCCATGTGGATGAATTGGGGGTGGACCTCCTTTCCATTGCAGGACATAAGCTTTATGCTCCGAAGGGAGTTGGTGCTCTCTATGTCCGCCACGGGACTCACCTACAGAAATTGATATTCGGTGCAGATCACGAACAGAACATGCGTGCGGGTACCGAAAACGTGCTGGGTATAGTGGGACTCGGGAAGGCTTGTGAGATTGCAGACCGGGATCTTGAAAGGCTCGCGGCCCATATGATGACGATGAGAGACCGCCTACATGACGGATTGAGAAGCAAATTAGCTGAGCTAAGGCTGAACGGTCACCCAGACCGGCGCCTGCCGAATACGCTGAGTTTGAGCTTCCCACGGATCGAGGCAACTACCCTTCTCTCCGAAATTGAAGGAGTGGCAGCGTCTGCTGGTGCTGCGTGTCACTCCGATTCAGTCGACGTATCTCCTGTCTTGGCTGCTATGAATGTTCCACTTGAATATGCGATGGGGACAATTCGCTTCTCCACGGGTAGGATGACAACTGAGGCGGAGATCGAGCGAGCAATTGAGATTGTCGCGGAGGCGGTGCAGAGAATCGGGTCAAGCGTCCTACCCACCGCATCCCTTGAGATGGAATCCGGAGAGATCAGACTCACACACTTCACGCACGGACTGGGATGTGCCTGCAAGCTGCGCCCACAGGCTCTGGAGAAAATTCTATTGGATTTGCCCATTCCGCAAGATCCAAATGTGCTGGTGGGAACGAACACTGCTGATGACGCCGCTGTCTATCGCCTTGATGAGAATACCGCTCTCGTGCAGACAGTCGATTTTTTTACACCGATCGTGGACGATCCTTACCAGTTTGGCGTTATTGCTGCTGCAAATGCTTTCAGTGACATTTATGCCATGGGTGCAAAGCCCCTGTTTGCGCTGAACATTGTTGGCTTTCCATCGAATCGTCTTCCCATAGATGTTCTTAAACACATCCTTCAGGGGGCCCAGGAGAAAGCTGAGGAAGCCGGTGTGAGCATTGTCGGTGGTCACACTGTCGACGACACCGAACCCAAGTATGGACTTGTAGTTCTCGGGATCGTAGATCCCAGGAGAATTCTTGCCAACGGCAATGCCAAGCCTGGTGATTCAATCATTCTCACCAAACCCATCGGCGTTGGGATTATCTCCACTGCTGTCAAAAGAGGTATGGCAGAAGAGGAGACTGCGAATCGTGCCATCCAGATTATGAGTCAACTCAACCGCCGAGCCGCAGAGGTGCTGACTGAATTCCCCGCGAATTCGTGCACAGATGTTACTGGCTTCGGCCTTCTTGGACACCTGAAGGAGATGTCCCGAGCGAGCAGAGTGGATGCGATCGTCTACCTTGATCAGGTTCCTTCAATTGCCGAGGCGTGGCAATTCGCCACAGGAAATATCGTCCCGGGTGGAACGCTGAGCAATCTCGATTACGTTTCAGATTTGGTAGACTGGGACGAGAGGATCTCGCGAACGGCAAAACTCATCCTTTGTGATGCCCAAACCTCAGGCGGTCTTCTCATTTCAATTCCTCACGTACATGCAGAGGACCTACTCCGAAAGCTTCACAAAAGCGGCGTACGAGATGCCGCACTCATCGGCAATTTCACCAAAAAAGGAACGGGGAAAATAGTTGTCAGGGAGTCTCGCTCGGATCTGAATTACCGCTGAGTCGACCCGCATCTACCGTGCCCACGGGCGAAATCAGATCCTGAGGTCTCCGTCCTCCATGACTGTTCCGACCCTGCCGTCTGAATAGGTGACAACCAGGGTTGGAGCATGAAAAAGGAAATCTCTGTGAGTCCTCGAATTGTTCTTCCCACCAGGCATGTTCTCATTGTTGCCGAACGCAATGTGGGAGGTCCTCCCAGCCTTCTCGTCCTCCAGAAGTTGCCCGGTGATTCTCGCCATAGGATTCACGCCTATCCCCAGTTCGCCAATGACAGACGCCATTTCATCTACGTGTATCAGTTCAGAGATTCGCGACACAAAAGATCTCTCATCTCCCTCCAGCGATTCAATCCTCCCTCTCACCACTTCTATCCTGAGAGGTGATGGTACCTGTCCGAGGTTCCCCACCGAGCCGTCACACACAATAGTACCGTCTGCACCGTCCTCCACAGGAGCACACCAGATTTCCCCAGACGGCAGATTTCCAATGTGGCCCTTCTCTATTGACACATCGGTGTCGAACTTCCTTCCTGAGATCGAGAGCACGATGTCGGTGCCTGCAGGTGCGGTTACATGCACCGTTGTAGCGTTCTTCAACATCGCCATCAGGCGACGAGCAATATCGGAGACCTTCTGGTAATCGGCGATCATCGGGCCATTGGTCATCATGTCTTCAGTAATCCCAGGAGCATGCCCGACCTTGGCGCCCGCATCCGTCTCTATCTTGGCGAGGTCTATTCTGAAAGGAGTCTCCTCGGGAATTCCTGTGAAGACATTTATGATCACATCCTTGCCTTTGACCATCTCTTTGAGGTCCTGAGGCACGTCCACAAATGGCCTCCGGCCCTGCAAAGCGTAGAGGCCCACATCGCCTCCAATCCGTCTTCCACCTTCAAGGAAGGCTTCCCCGATTTTTCGCCTTTCATCGTCCACCACAACAAGCATCTTGTCACCTTCCTTCAGATGAATAACCCATTTCAACGCACCTATAGCAGATTCAATCATATCCATGCGATCACCCCGTTTCATTCGTTTATCTTGAAATAACACATTCGACACATCCTCCGAATGTCAGATCTCAACACTCGGCTTGTGTCGCTACTCGGTGCACTGCGTACTCTCAGGGTATCGAGAAATAATGTTTAGTACTTCATCGGGGACTTCCTTAAGAAATTCGACCTCTCCAAATACATGTCTGATGAGAGCCGAGTTGATTTCGTACGTGTAGTCAGTAAACATCTGCGTAACACTTCCGGTAAGATCGGCGTTCATGTCCAAAATCTTCACTTCTGTTGCGCAAGAAAAATCGAGTGAGTCAAGGTCAATGTGCCGAATCTGTCGGTTGGCAAACGTGCGGAAATAGATGCGGAAATTCTCTACGTCGTACACAATACTCCACTTCGTCCATTCACCTTGTGCGACATCGTTCAGAATTCCGAACGCGTAGTCAATTGCTGACTGTGCGGTTCCGGGCTCATATTCTCCAACCAACTTGGCTGCACGTGTGAAACGTTCCAGAGATCCTGTCCCCTCCGGTATTGGTGACTCACCGCCAAATCCTTCGTGTTTCTTCAGGAATTCGATGGATTCTGTGTAGGTGCTGTTGGTCAGCGTTTTGCACACCATCGTCTCGGCGGTGTGATACACCAATTTCCCATCAAGGAACTCTATGCTCGCACAATCACCCTTTCTGTCGCTGACCAGATAGTGAACTTTGGCACCACTTCCTGGGCTAATTCTCACCGCCGAGTCACTTCCAATGACTTCATCTACCGTCGTGAAATTGTCCAGCTGATATTGAACCCATTGCAGGTTGTCAAGTGCAGGTCGTGAATCCGGTTGTGGATACTCGGTCTCATCAAGCCACATCACTTCGACGACTAATCCTTCCTCATTCATACCCCCCAAAGGGAGCTCACGTCCGAATTGATTGAAGGTCACGCTTCCGAACTCCGATGTCCACTGCGCAGGGAGGTCACGAGCCATTGCCGTTTTTGACACCCCCCGTTTGTTGACAATCACCAGTCCATTGTCTACGTTCCAATCGTAATTCCTCCCAAACACAAGCTCTCCGCTGTCACCGAGGCAAAAAGTCGTGCATCCATAGCTGGTCTGCGGCACCAACCATACGAACAGCGTACACAAAATCGGACATAGGGCGATCTTCGACTTCATCTGACCTCCTTACTGCAGACAAATCTGTTACGTCATGACAGCTCGTGCCCCAATCTCTGCTGTCTGCCTCCCAAGGGTTGAGGCTCTCCTCTCTTCTCTGCTCCTCTCTCCGGTCCCAACGAGGATCAATAGAGGTCCTCCAATTTCAACGTGAGTCTCATTAACTTCCCATCACGCACCACTTCAACTTCATATTGGGTCCCTGCTTCCTCTTCGAACAATTCACGAATGGCAATCAACCCGCCGAAATGGTCCACATCGATGCGGTTGATGGATTGGACAATGTCCCCTTCTCTGAAACCTCCCTTGTCTGCCGGTGTATTCGGGCTCACAAACATCACCCCAATTCTCTCATCCTCCAACAGCCAGAGCTGTAGACCACTCTTGTCTCGTGGGAATCCGCGATCAATTTCTCTTCCTTGCTCAACGATTACCTGTTGACGTCCGTAATCGAAGTAAAGAACGAAATGGCGGAAAACAGAATTCCCCACATTTCCGATTCCCTCTCTGCTTGCCAAAGCTCCGCCCTTCTGGAGAGGAACTGAAATGAGAGGGTTTTCAATGGCGTGTCCAGCAAACTCTATCAGCTGAAATTGTGAAACGCGCGTACCATGAAATCCACTTGCACCTCCAGCGCGCCTTTCTATGCCTTCGAGAT
>Ga0209635_10002342_pt1 | contig 14511 bp, 14 predicted proteins | sample DeeMarSWOR230_32_FD_187463 | JGI IMG/M metagenome (GOLD analysis project Ga0209635, IMG submission 187463) | Marine sediment microbial communities from White Oak River estuary, North Carolina - WOR-2-30_32 (SPAdes) (version 2) | ecosystem: Environmental > Aquatic > Marine > Intertidal zone >... | reverse complement strand
TCAGTTGAATTCTCAGAAGTTCTAATTGGAATTCTCTGTCACGTTCTCTCCCTCTAAATGACATAACTAAGCCCTACTACTAACGTCTTGTTTCTCTTCTCTACGCTTTCTCCCAAAGTAGATTGCAGCTGCCGTTGCCGCTAGAATGAGTAGAATGATTGCGGCAATCCATGCTAACGGAATGCCCGCTGGCGCAATTACGTCATATTCATATTCATCCGTTGCCGCTCTGTTCCCGGCGTCGTCGAAGGCTTCAATATAGAATCTAATTGTTGTCTTCGCAGATTGCGCTGGAATCGTGGCTGTCCAGTTCCCGCTTGTGACATTTAGGCTCATTGGTATTGTCTGCCAATCTTCTATTGTTGTGTTCCTATACCGTAGAGTGACGTTTTGGATGCCACCGTTCGGTTGAGGGTCAGTTACTTTTACGTTTACTGTGACCTGCTCGTCCGTGGAAGGTTCCTTCGGCGTCCATGTGACGCCTTCAATTATGGGTGAGGCGTTGTCTACGATCACATTGATTGTTTTCCCGCGGATGTTTCCAGCCTTATCCAGTGCGTGTAATCTGATGAAATAAACGCCTTCGGCATAGGTGATTGTATTCCACTTGAAAACATGCTCTCCGGTTAAAGTCCATGAAACTACTTCTACGCCGTTAATCGTTAGCTCCGCTTTCTCGAGGTTGTCTTCGTGAATGAAGACCTTGATGTCAACTATGCCGGTTAGATAGCTTCCTTCGTCAGGATCATCAATTCTGACTGTAGGTAGCGCATTGTCAACGATTACTGTGATATAGCTTTCATCGCTATTTTCAGCTTTGTCAGAAACTATCAATTTAATTGCGTAAGACCCGTCAAGCAATTCGGAGGTATCCCAAATGTAGGCCTGTTCATCACTGGTAGTCCAGGTTTCAACAAAATTATTACTAATGTAGAGATCCATCTGGAGAAAGTTGGTGTCATTTCCATAAACAACGATATCGAAGACGCCGTTTATGTAAGCATCTTCTAGAGGTTGTCTTATCTCTGCAACCGGTATGGTGTTGTCAACGGTAACTGTAATTTCAACGGAGAACATATTGTCCGCTTTATCGTAAGCGGTTAAATTGAGTACGTACACACCATCAATATAGGTTGTTGTGTCCCAATCGTAAGTATGCTCACCGCGTGATGTCCAAGACTTAACAATCGTATCGTTAACTGAAAGTTCTGCTATCTTAAATTCATCGTCGTATGCAAAAATTGATATCTCAACTGTATCTCTGACGTAGCTTCCAGAGTTTGGTTTATCGATTCTAACAGTTGGCGGGTATTCATCGCCCACAACGTATGAATAAGTGCTCGAAACAACCCAATTTTCAGCGTTATCTGAGACATAAACAGTGTATTCTACTGTTGTGCCATAGGGCAGTTTGGGAATGCTTCCTTCATAAATTGTCTCCTCTTTGAATGTCATAGTTGTATTCGTCCAAGAGTCCCCGTCAAAATAACTCAAAATTACGAGGTTAATTCCACTGGCTTCTTCGGGCTCACTTGCGCTGGCTGTTACTAAAACGGTGTCGTTGTAGTTCGGTGAAATTGGGGAACGTTCAACCCAGGAAATCAGGGGCGGATAAGAATCAATCACAAGGTAAGAGTACGTATCTGAAACCGCAGAGTTGCCAGCTATATCACTGGCATGAACCTTGTAAGACACATTCGCATTGTAAGGTTGAGCTGGAATCTCACCTAAATAGATGTCGTCTTCCAAGTTCATGGTTAAGTTGATCCAATCAACCATGTTTGAAGAATAACTAAGAATAACTGAGTCAACTCCGCTTTCTTCATCTTCGACCTGCGCAATTACAGTTACATCCTCGTCATAATTCGGAGTTTCCGGAGTCCTTGACACACTCATTATGTTTGGCGGTGTCGTATCTTCAACCTTAATAAGGTCAATGATTTCATTCACTTTCTCAATAAGGCTTACTTCGTACTCTTCGGTTACCCATCCTTCTATTGCATTCTTGAGGTCATTTTCAAGTTTATTCAATGCACCTCCAGGATTTCCAGCTTCGATCTGATTAACCACTGCCTTGATTTTGTTTGCTAAAGCTTTTCTTTGTCCCTCTGCTGAATGGATGTTTTCAAAGGCTTCGTCAAGAGGCAACCCTGAGACATCTTCTTGAAGCTTCTTTAGTTTCGAGATGATCTCTTCAGAGTTTTCACTTGCGACTATTGGAAGGTATATGAAGGATAGGGTTAAAATTAGAATCAAGAGAGAAGCAGTGAAGTACGGGTTATATGCAATTCGTCTGATCATGTTGTCTCCTCGCAATGTAGTCTCATATTTGGAGATGTCTGAGTATTTTTAGCTTTGCTCTTTAAAATAAATGGGTAAGGTGTTGAAGTCTAGAATACAAGTCGTTCTATGACCATCATATTTCCAACTTCGACTGTTCAATTAGGAAAAGCCATTAATTTATGGTAGAAAAAGAAACCTTAATCCAAAAAGAAATCAAAGAAAGGAGAGAGCAGCTGCCTTCTGTATGACAAATATAGATTCTGTCTTCATAACCTACTTATCTTCCTAACAGCACAGAAGACTCCGGTGCAAATAAATTGAACTCACCAACAGAGCTTGATGAATTACTGAGGGAAAAGGCACAATTAACAAGAATGCTGCAATCCATGGCGGAAGAAGAGAAATATCTGGGGAAAAGGTTTAGGATAGTTGAGGAGAAACTCGAAATTCAAGAGTTAAAAGAAAAAGTGAAAGCCAAACGTGCGGTTTTGGAACAGCTAAAATCTAAGATAGGGGAATTGGAAAAAAGATTGAGAGAACCGCAAAAGAAAGAGGGTATGGAAGTAATGGTAAAAGCCGCTCCCGCCGGCAGCCAACAGTCGGAAGATCAACAGGAAAATAGACCCAGAATTTTGCCTTAGATGCAGAGAAACAAGGAAATTCACGAAATCGCTTCTCGCGCGTGTAGTGCTTTCTACGGTTCGCATCTGTTCTTTCTGAAGCCCATAAAATCGAAGGAGTTTGCGAGAGACATCTCGACAGTTCATATTATAAATTCATAAACCATTAATGCCAAAGCTGTAAGCCTTTAAATAGGTGCAAGTCATGAGTGATAATCCTCTTCAACCTATACCTGAAAAGATTGTGGAGAGAAAAGTTATCGTTTACAAAACCCAGGTTGACTCTACAGTAATTAAGCTGACTGCAGAAAAAGTTAAGGACAGACTCTTCCTAAGATACTGGTTCCTAAGGCCTCCAGCCAATCAAATACAGCAAGTATCCTTTGAAAAGGATTACGAGCCCTTCTTTGTCGTTGAAGGAAAATACACAATCGACTACTATCGTGGACGCACATACACGATACCAATAGATGCAAACGCACAGGAAATCATTCTCCTAAACCAGATACTTAAACCTGAACCAACAAAAGAAAGGCTACAAAACAAAACAATTAAGATAGAGGGAGAAGAACGCCTAATCCACGAAGGAAAAGCATATCTAGTTTTAGACATTAACGGCCGCGAAGTTTCCCCGAAGCGTGTACCTTCGGCTCCCCTAGAAGAACACCCTAAGAAAATACTTGCAGAATATGAAAGTGCCAGAAAACTCGACTTTGACCCCGACAAAGAGGTAGAAGTCCTGAAGTCAAAAATAGCCAAAAGGCCGCGAGAAATAAAACGAATAGTCAACGAGCTGTTCCAGGTTTCAGACAGAGCGGTAATCTACATCCCAGTCTATAAGGTTAGGTTCCAAAACGCAAGAACCGGCGAACAGAAGACAGTGAAATTTGATGGCTCTACAGCAAGAATAATTCGATGAAACCGGTTTGAACACTTCTGCTATGCTTTTAAGGTTTAGTCAAATCTAATAATTCTAATACCGGTTTGGTTTTACTTCTGTAGTTGTCTCAGCATACCTCGCATTTTTCTACTCTTGCATGTGCGCAAAAACCTAAAATAGATAACAACTAGCTAGTTGTGACTTGTTGGTTTTAACATGAGGATACTTGTTCTAGGTTATGGAAATATTGGCTCTGTTTTGGCAACTGATTTAGCTGAAAGCATGCCTTCAATTGAGATTGTTATCGCTGGTAGACATCGAGATAAGGCTGAAGAGGCAGCTACTTTTATCAATAGAGAGAACGTCGCTGGTTTTCAGTTGGACGCGAATGACTATCATGGACTTGTCGATACTATGAAAGAGTTCGACCTTGTGATAGGAACTCTGCCTGGCAACGTTGGCTATCGATCGGTTAAGGCAGCTGTTGAAGCAGGGGTTGACATGGTCGATGTCTCTTACATGTCAGAAAACCCTCTCACGTTGAATGAAGATGCCATCAAAGCTAATGTGACAATCGTGCCTGACTGTGGAGTAGCCCCTGGACTAAGCAATATGCTTGTAGGGCGGGTCATCAGCGAATTCGACAGGGTTGAGAATATTCATGTAATGGTCGGTGGCCTCCCAGAAGAGCCAGTTCCTCCTTTAGGTTATGTAATAACGTGGTCTGTTGAGGGTCTTATAGACGAGTATACAAGAATGGCTAAAATAGTTGAGAATGGCGAAGTCGTTGAAGTGGAGGCGTTGACAGGACTGGAAGAGATTGAATTTCCAGGCGTTGGCAAACTTGAGGGTTTCTATACAGATGGACTTAGAACGTTAATTCACACGATAAAAGGCGTCAAAAATATGTGGGAGAAGACGCTAAGGTATCCTGGACATGTCGAAAAGATAATGCTGCTGAAGAACCTAGGCTTTTTTGACGAGCATCCAATAGAGGTCGAGAATGCCCGCTTGCCACCGCGAAAAATTACCATCAAACTTTTAGAGGAGAAACTCCAAAGGCCTGAGATTAAGGACATATTGGCAATGAAGGTTGAAGTAAGCGGAAGGGTGGGAAGATCAAGAAAACGCTACGTTTACCACCTTTTAGACCGTTATGATCAAAAACGCAGCGTAACAGCTATGGCCAGAACCACAGCATACCCTGCTTCGATTGTAGCCCAGTTAATAATCCAAAGAGCCATTGAAGAAAAAGGTGTAATCCCGCTGGAAAAGCTCGGTGTTAGAGAGAAGATTTTCAATGAAATCTTAGCAGAACTAAAAAAACGACAAGTCCAAATCGTGGAAAGCTTGCACTAGGTGAAGCACGCGCTTTTGTGTTTTAACCTGCAGGTTTAATAGGGTTTAATTGTATCCTTTTTGTCCATGAATTTGACATCATTTGTTGCATTGTTTGTACTCGTAGCGGTTGCTGAGTTAGGTGAAAGACGCAGATTGTAGCCATAACCTTGTACTCTCGCTTCAAGGCTTTCTGGGAATATGAATTCCGCTTGTTGGTCTATGTTGGTGTGATGATGGCGTTCGTGCTTGTTACTGGGGTTGGCGTAAAAGCTGGCGCAGCACTAACGAGGTTTGCGCCAATAAAATATATTCAATTAGTAGGTGGACTTATCTTCATACTTTTTGGCATTATATTTTTGATCAACGCCTTTTTATGATGCGCCTCATTTATGTGACGAGCGTGCGATACGTAAAGCTTAAAAATCTTGAATTATGGGAAGAGAAGGTTGTTGGTGATTTAAATGGAAATACCGTTTAATGAATTTCTGAAACTTGACATAAGGGTTGGCAAAGTTGTTGAGGCTGAACATATTGCTGGATCAAGAAACCTAATCAAGATGACAGTTGATTTTGGTTCTGAAAAGAGACGATCTGTGGCGGGACTGTTACAATACTACAAGCCAGAAGAACTCATGGGCAAGAAATACGCCTTCGTCTTAAATCTCCAAAGAAGGAAATTTATGGGCGTAGAATCCCAGTGCATGATACTCGCAGCTGAAGACAACAAGGGAAACGTCATTCTGATAAAGCCCGAAAAGGATATCGAAATAGGAAGCAGAATCAGGTGAAGTTGCATGCCCCACATCATTGAAGTTACAGTAAAGAGTCAGAAGGGAAAATGTGCTTTCGGACATAAAGTGGGCGATAAGATAGTTTTTGACGGCAAATCAGTGAAAGGTGACATCTGCTACAGCGCATTGATGGTTTTGCTTCCCAAAGTTTATGCCATGCGTTATGGTTCAGAGTTTCCATGGGCCGAAGACAAAGACTCAATATTTAATGCTTGCCCAGACGCCGATAATCCCGTTGTGTTCGAAATTCGACGGATCAGAGAACAGTAGCCATTAGTAAACGGAACAATTCTGATGGCGAAGGGCTAACCTAAGACAAAGAATCTCGTAGAAAAAGAAGGTTTCTTCGTCAAGGAGTTGCGCGCGTAATCCACTGGTTTGCGTCCTGGAACATATATGGACTATGTTACAAACTCTTTTGCGTGCATGTCTACCTGCGTTCCGGAAGTTTCGAGTATGTTCCTTCTGGAGTTCTATAAACTGCTAACCTTCCAACGGTCTCCCAGTTGTCTCCGTCTCTACGTCTGAGTTGCACAACGATAACTTCGGCTTCAGGATCTGATTTCCCGGACCAGACGGTGATGCCTAGAAAATCCTGTTCGTTTAGGCGTGTGTAAAAGCGTGCTTTTGGCTGAGAGGTTGAGCTCAACTTTATCACTGCAATTCTTTAGGGAGTTCACGCTTTTATTTTTAGAGTGTTCGTTGATGGGAAAGAGAGCACACATAAAAACTGTCGTTACTATTTCTCAGATTGGAGAAATCCAATAAGTCGGATTTTGCTTCCACACTTGTTGCATAGAATGGCGAGTTCTTCCAGTTTTTGTTTTTTAACTTTGGTATTGAGGATTTTGAAAACTGTTTCGGTTTCATCTTCAGGCGAGATTATGACTCCGCATTTTGGGCAGGGAAAATCTCCGTCTCCTTCGATCTGGGTTATGTCGACCCTGAAGATTGTACGATGAGATTGCGTCATTGTTCTCTGGCCTCTTTTGCATTACTTTGGTAACGCTAGGAATCGGTTTTATAAGTTTTTTGCATAAGTAGATAACACTGGCGTAGACTTAGCGAAAATGCTCACATCAGATTTGAATCAATAATTCAACTGCGTCAAGAAATGGAATGATACAACTTCGTGAACTTTTAGAGAATTCAAAGAGAAGCGACAGAGACCGAGCGAGAATTCTCGGTGCTGTCTCAGCCGATAGTGTGATGAGCCAGAAGCAGCGTTCAAGCTGCCGTGAAGCAGGAAATGAGGGTTGTGGTTAAGCTCTTCTCTATGACTACTCGATGCCCCATCTTTTGGTGATCTTAACCAATAAGAAGATTACAAAGGCTACGATGAGAAAGGTTATCAGCGCTGATATGAATCCACCTACACCAAACAGCTGACCGACATAATTTGGGTCTATGGGGTTTCCCTGACTGTCTAATTCTGTCGGTGGAACACCTATTTTGAATGTTGCCAGATTTCCAAGCCCTGGTATGGCAAGGCCTATTATCGGCATTATCAAGCCTGTAACAAATGCTTGAACAAGACCACCAAGATAGACAGCCATGATGAAGGCTACGGCTAGACCCATTACCTTATATTTTGATAGGAAGTCCATGAACTCCTTCCACAGTCCTTTTGCCGGCGGCGGGGCTGGCTTAGGCTCAAGCAACTCTCTTATCCGCTTCAGTTCTTCTAACATCTTATCCTCTTTTGACATATACATCACAGTTTTAAGATTGCTGCTTTTCCGTTTTTAGCTTTTGCATATGTAGAAGGCTTCACTTCTTCCACAAGTCATAAAAACCGAGGTGAAAGACATGCTGCTATGGGAACTGACACGAGTGTTCGAGTATGAACTTGTATAGCTTGCCTTTGCTAATAACATCCTTGTTGCTTATTGTAGTTGTTAGCAATAGAATTATTAGATATACGTTAATCTTGTCTAGAGCTTTTGGCTTGTCTGAGATGGCAGCTGGCTTTGTTTTGTTATCAGTGGCAACCTCTTTGCCTGAACTCTCTGTTTCCACCGTTGCTTCCTTGGCAGATGAAGGTGGATTATCTGTTGGCAACGTTCTGGGATCTAACATTGCAAACCTTACGATAATTGTTGGACTGGCAATTTTCTTCAGCAGAACTGAAATTCTCGTCAAAGGGCAATCTCAGAAGGAGCTTGCACAGTTTCTTTTCTTATCGTCTGTTATACCTTTGTTCATTGTTCAAAGAGGTAGTTTGGGTCCAGTACTTGGCCTTGTTCTTCTAATACTGTTCGTTTACTTCAGCATAACAATCTCCAAGAAGACAGAGAAGATTGAACCAACTGACCGTTATGTAGAGAATGCAACAGTGGTCGGGCTCAAATTCATTGTTAGCCTCGCAATCATAATATTGCTCTCAAAACTAGTCGTCGATAGTTCAGTTGACATCGCAGAGTCTGTGGGTTTGCCTCCTTCAATTATTGGGGCTACAATTATCGGTCTTGGGACATCGCTTCCAGAACTTGCAACAACTATACAGGCATTAAGAAAGCGATTCTTTGACATGGCTCTTGGAAATCTTCTTGGAAGCTGTATAACCAACATTACTCTTATCTTAGGAGTGTCTTCATTGATTTCCTTCTCTGAAGTGAGTGTCTTAGCTGTTGAAAGCATCATGTTCTATGTTCTGATTTCTTCGTTAAGTGTCTGGTATATGATTAGTTCAGGCGAGCTGATAGGCAGAAAGGGAGCGTTCTTCTTATGTGTAATCTATATGATATTTATCCTGCAACAAGTGGGTATATCCGTATTTGTCTTTTAGAACTTACATGCAGCAAAGCATAGCGAAAATTTGCTCAAGATTGGAGGAGTTACTTTTTGGCTTCTAAGAACTCCCTTCTCATGAATCCGGGGATTGGCGGTAGTATGTTTTTCCTTTGGAATTCCTTTTTTACGAGTTCAGTAATCTCAGACTTTATGAACTCTTCATTTGCAGGGTCGTTTATCCAAAACAAAGGTTCTATTTCTGTGGACCATTCTCTGGTTCGAACAATGAACCTTATTTCTCGTCTTTTCTTATGGTCTACAATAACCTTTTGATGATTCCTTAAGACATTTTCGATCACCTGTTTGGCTTTCTCAACATCAAAGACATAATCAATAAGGAAGGTGATGGATGCTACACTCTCTTGTTTTCCTCCGGTGAGATTTATTATTTTATCCTTCAACAACATAGAGTTTGGTATGACTACTTCGTTTCTATCATAGGTTTTTAGTTTGGTTGTTCGCAGATTTATGTCGACAACGACACCTCTTAAGTTTCCAACCGATATTACATCACCAATTCTGTAGGTTTTCCCTGAGACTATTAGTAAACCTGATACCCAATTCTCGATGACTTCTTTTAATGCAAAACCAATTATTAGAGCTCCAATTCCTAAACTGGCGACCAAACCCGTTATGTCAATATTTAGCATCCACAAAATCAGGATAATCGCTATCGAATAAATAACTATTTGAATGAATCTTTGAACATTAAAAAGAATCCCCTTTTTGATTTTTGTTCTTTCTTCAGTCGCCTTCAATAATCTTCTGAAAAGTCTTACTAATACAAAAGCTGTTGTTAGGACTATTAGGATCTGTAAAATCAAAGTTATGAAGTGAAGATCTGTTAGCAAATCAAACATCGCTTGATTACCATACGTAACTCTTCACTTTTGAAAGATAAGCATTTTCAAAGAACGATTAGTCCTATCAAGCCAAAAGATGCCAAGCTTTGAAAGCTTATTAGGCTTCGTGAAGAAAACTGCTGGAGAGGGATTCTCATACCTCGATTCCTTAGGAAAAGAATAGAAAAGGCTGGTCTTCCGCCAGGAACTCTTGTTCATGTAGGTGAGAAAAAAGCTGAAAAAGTGAGGATTACGATAATCGATTACGATGAAAGCCATGTTGAAGATAAAGAAGCAAAAAGAATTGAGGAATGCTTTCCGTTTACAGATAAGCCTACTGTAACTTGGATTAACATAAATGGCTTGCATCAGCTGGATATAATAGAGAAAATTGGTGAGCACTTCAACGTTCACCCACTTGTTTTGGAGGATATTGTAAATACAGGACAGCGTCCAAAAATCGAAGATTTTGTCGACTACATCTTCGTGACCTTGAAAATGCTTCGTTATTCTGACGAGGAGAAAGAAACAAAGGCAGAACAGGTTAGCTTAATTCTTGGCTCGAATTTCGTCATTTCATTTCAGGAAAATGAAGGAGACGTTTTTGACCCTATTAGGCAGCGTATTGAAGCTGACAAAGGTCGCATTAGAAAGATGGGGGCTGACTATCTTGCTTATGCTTTGATGGATGCAATTGTTGACAACTACTTCACGATTCTTGAGAAACTTGGCGATAGAATTGAGGATTTTGAAGAGGAACTAGTGGTCAATCCAAAACCAGAAACCCTGCAGGCAATTCACCACTTGAAGAGAGAGATGATCTTCTTGAGAAAGTCAGTGTGGCCCTTGAGAGAGGTTATAAATCGCTTAGAAAGGTGGGAATCATCGTTAATCAACAAGTCTACAGCCATATATTTCAGAGATGTGTATGATCACACCATTCAAGTCATTGATTCGGTCGAAACATTTAGGGACATGCTTTCTGGAATGCTTGATATTTACCTTTCGAGTATCAGCAACAGAATGAATGAAGTTATGAAGGTGTTGACGATTATTGCTACAATATTTATTCCATTGACTTTTATAGCAGGTGTTTACGGAATGAATTTCAGATTCATGCCAGAGCTTGAGATGCCCATAGGCTATCCAGTGGTTTTACTGGTCATGCTCTTTATTGGAATTCTGATGTTCGCTTATTTCAGAAAAAAGAAATGGTTGTAATCACGTTCTAGAGAACAACTCCGTATCTACTTGTATCTGCGAAGTACATGCTATGAGGTGGAAGAGAGGTAAATCCTAAATCGCATTGAGGACTTGCAGATAATCCGAAGAAAATTCGGAACCAGATATCGCTTTATCATTCAACCAGAAGATGGAAGTCCATTGGTGATAGCAGAGTGAATCCCCGAACTGATACTGCGAATTCTATGTTGTCTTATTCTTAAATGGACGATATTTCTTGAACCAATCGAATCCGAATTCCTCCATGATTCTTACAAACATATCGTTTTCTGTAGGCATCAGATTTGCCTGATAGTGCAGGCAAAAATAGTATTGTGCAGTATTTATGAAGCCATTCTCTTTCACTCGGTCGACACATCTTTTGGCGAACTTTTCTCCATGAACTTCTCTACAGACTTGAAAGATCTTCTCAAGTCGTTCCTTGGTGATTTCAAACTTCTCACGGTAGTTGTGATACTTCTTGCTGAATGCGTTTTTGAGCTCTTCATCCTGCATTTCATTATACTTTTCCGAATGGACAGTAACATCGATGCCAAGTTTACTCTTAGGTTGAGGTTTGACCTTGGGGTATCCTATGCAAACCAAAATTACTGGAAACACTCTTTTTGGCAGTTTGAACATATCTCGAATATCAGTGAGTGAAAAGATAACTGACCCAAGGTAGACCGAACCCAATCCCATTGAATCCGCAGCAGTGCAAATGTTCTGGGCGCATATGACAGTGTCTATAAATGATATCCAGAAATGCGGAAAGGAGCTTGCAGCCGTAAAGGGAGCAACTTCTAGGCTTGCCCACCTTTCAATACGATGCCAATCAATGCAGAACAGCAGCACACAAGGTGCTTTTGTTATGAAACTTTGCATACCAAGTTCAGTCAATTTTTGTTTCGTTTCATCGTCCTCGATTTTTATGACAGAGTAGGGTTGCAGGTTCCCGCCAGTAGGTCCATGAGTACCTGCCTCAAGGATAAGTTGCAAAACATCTGGAGGGATTTTTCTGTCGGAGAAATTCCGGCAACTGCCACGCTCAAAGAGAAGCTTCATTGTCTGATTGGGATATCTATCTTTTATGTTCGCTCCACGAAGAGACGGCATCTCATTAACAACTCCCGATTTAAGCTTGGTTTGCTTGGATTATGACTATATTGATAAAACTTTGCAGAAGTCCCGCAAAATGCACGCGTAGGGTCGGAGGACGACTCCAAAAAAGAGGGGATTGCGGGAGACAACCCGACTAATAGTAGGACCAGATATCGCTCTGTCACAGTTGAAAGTTTATATCTCTTCGACTGTCATTATCACTTCGAGTATTACTATCACCGCTAGTACTTCACTGGTGGAAAAGGCTGTGCGCTTTTTATCCTTTTCCTTCTTTGTTTCTCCCATTCTTTTTTTCTTTCTTTCACCTGCTGTATGTCGTCTGTCAGGGGTTTGATGAACATTAAAAGATCTTCGAAGATGTGCATACGTGTTACGACTCTGCACGTATTGTAGGCTAACCAGCCTTCCAGGTAGTCATCTGCGATGTAAGTCACCTTATTCTCTCCTGTTCTTTCAGTCCTTGGGAACCGAGCTGCTGTAGAAGCCATCTGCTTCTCAGAATACAAAATGTCGATTCTAACCGGAGGGGATACTCTTTGAGGATGAAATGTCTCCGCGTTACGTATTGCGTTGGATGAAGCTTCATAGATAAGCTTGTGTGCTTCTTCTAATGGAATGCTTTGTGCTTTGTCTCTTGTTAACGCTTTCTTGACTGAGACAGTCGCTATCCCAAGCAGCAAGGCATTTGCTTCTCTCACGACTGCGTCATCTCCAACCACCAGCAACACAGGGACGTTAAAATGTCCGAAGAGCCATGCGAGCTGGGGGGCTTCTCCTGCATTTTTTCCGTTTACGCGCAGCGCAGTTTCACCTGTATTTGTGTGACTCATGAAACCATCAACAGTGCCTTCAGCAGCATGTTGTCCAAGTAGCAATACTGCATCATACTTTTCTACTTCTCGAGACTTAACCATCTCATAAAAGCGTGTCATCCATCCACCTCCAAGAAAATTGCAGCCAGATTCGAGTTCTTCTTGTAGTAGATTGTCACCCATACCGTGCCCGTCAAAAATGTCGATCGTTGCTTGAGCATCAGCTTTTCTGATTCCTCGAATCGCTGCATTAACATCTTGAGTTGCATAACTCCTGGCAGTTTCATACATCGCTGCATCCGCAAACATTTCATGGTCATCTATACCCGACGGCCCTTCCATATCACTCCATAACAGAACATGCATTGTCTCATCTCACATCCTTGAAACAATATATGCGTGCGCGCATATCCGTTTTCCGCATTTTGGATGCGCGCGCAGAAGAGAATTGATCAAGATTAAAACCCATAAAAAGCGTTCATCTAGGAAATACTCTCCATGCGCGCGCAATAGTCTGGGCACGCACAAGTGGATCGAGTACAACTCAATCAAGACCCGAATTGAAGAGAAAAAGAAGAGGATTCGCGGGAAGTATTGTCGCGTTTCTGCAGAAAAGCGTGTTATTCTGAAGTTGAGAACTGCTGAACGATTAGAGTAACGGTTTTAAAGACGTGGTTGAGTGAGAATTGATGGTGGCTTGTTTGGAATGGTGAGTTTGACGTTTTATGGTGGAGTGAACGAGATTGGTGGAAACAAGGTTTTGCTGGAAGATGGTGACGTCAGAGTCTTTTTGGATTTCGGTCAATCTTTCACTTTGGGCTGCGAGTTCTTTACGAGTTGGCTGTGTCCCAGAACTGTCAACGGTTTGGGGGATTACTTCGAGTTTGGCTTACTGCCTAGGTTGAAGGGTTTGTATGCAAAGGAGCAGTTGAAGCACACGGATGTTCCTTATGTGAAACCCAAGTTTGAAGCTGTGTTTTTGTCTCATGCCCACTTCGATCATGCGAATCATATTGAGTTTTTGGACCCAGAGATTCCTGTATATCTTGGCGCAGGCACCAAGTTGTTCTTGGAGGCTATTGAGAAGACCAGTAGTTCCTGCGATTACGGCGAGCACAGGTATGAGACGTTTCGAACAGGGGACAAGATTAAGGTCGGTGACTTGGTTGTGGAGCCTGTTCACGTTGATCACTCGATTCCTGCTGCATACGGCTTTTTGATTCACACATCTGAAGGCACAGTTGTGTATACTGGGGATCTTAGGGCTCATGGCTCCAGAAAGGATATGACTGGAGATTTCAAGGACAAAGCATGTGAGTCTGAGCCTGTGGCCATGATCTGTGAAGGCACTAGGATGGTTGTGAAGGAAAAGCGAAAGAATTATTCTGAGCGGCAGGTTGAGAGGCTGAGCGGCGAGGTTGTGTCCTCAACGGATAAAATTGTGTTCGTCACTCGTTACAGCAGGGACATGGACCGATTCAGAAGCTTCTACAACGTGGCCAAAGACAACGATAGAAAAATCGTCGTTTCTCCGAAGACCGCTCATCTGCTAAGCAGACTTGTGGAAGACAAGCGCCTTGATCTTCCTGATCCGTTGAAGGACGAGAGAATTCTGGTTTATTATAAAAGGAAAAAGTCTGGAGAATTTGAGGAAAAGGACTATTACGTTTGGGAGCGGGATTTCATGGAAAAGATGGCAATGTATGAGTTTGTGCGCAAAAATCAGAGCAAGTTGGTTATGGACTTGGATTTCTATCAGTTTGCAGAGCTAATCGACATTAAGCCGAGTCCGGGCAGCCATTTTAT
>Ga0209635_10002340_pt1 | contig 14514 bp, 20 predicted proteins | sample DeeMarSWOR230_32_FD_187463 | JGI IMG/M metagenome (GOLD analysis project Ga0209635, IMG submission 187463) | Marine sediment microbial communities from White Oak River estuary, North Carolina - WOR-2-30_32 (SPAdes) (version 2) | ecosystem: Environmental > Aquatic > Marine > Intertidal zone >... | reverse complement strand
CGTGACCTGCTAAAGAGGGTAATAAGCGAAGCCCGCGACCCAGCAACAACAAAAGTGAAAGACATAATGTCCAAACCCCTCATCGTTGTCGAGGCAAATACAGAGTTAGAAGACGCTGCAAAACTCATGTTCAAAATGAAAATCAAGAAACTACCAATAATAAAACAAAGCAAACTTACAGGACTCGTCACACTAACAGACTTTGCACGGTTCCAGCCTCAAATGATTAAAATTCTGAAACAACTTTCCCGACTTGAACACGCGCCAAAACGGATGCAAAAAGTCATCGATTACTACATAGCCTAAAAACCATCCACGTTTTCTGTGAAATAGTAAGCCTTAAGTTTTTAGCCTGCAACGCCTTTTGAAGAACGGAGAGTAGAGCTATGTTTGAATTTGGAAACATAAGATTTAGACCTATGGAAAAGGAAGATTTGAAGCTTTTGCACGAATGGGAAAACGACTTTGAATTGATAATGTACTCCAGAGCGAAACCCATGAACTTCATGAACATGGCGCAAATAGAAAAACAATACGAAGAAAGAACAAAGGAGGAAACGAATCTTTATTTCATTGTAGAAACTGTTAATCCAAAAGAATCGATAGGAATCGCCACAATAAGAAGAAACGAATGGTCCAACGTAAAAACAGGAGACATTGGCACCTACATCGGGAAAAAGGAACTCTGGGGTAAAGGATACGGAAAACAAATAACCGTCGCTTTACTGGAAATGGCATTTTTCCACCTAAACCTAGAACGCTGCGAAGCATGGAGCGTCGAATATAACATCCGTGCACACAAGGCTATTGAAGCATGCGGATTCCAAAGGAACGGAGTTTTAAGAGAGACTTCTTGGGTTAATGGCAAACGATGGAACAGTTACTACTTCGACATTTTGCGGCAAGAATATCTGGCAAAAAGAACGGAATTGCTCAAAAAAACGTTAGGAGAAAAATTCGACGAATACCTCAAAAGACATTGCCCTTTAGTACCTTAACCGCGCCGTCGCTTTTTAAATTCCCATTCGCACCAGAGATTTTCTGAATGCTTGTCTGGAGGACAAACTCTGCAAACTGCTTCAACGTTTGGATTGAAGGCTTCAGCAAAACTTTTCAGGAAACCGTGTCGCACTAGTTTGCATGGAAACTCGCCTAGTCCTTTTTCTAGTCTTGTTTTCTGAGTCCTGCATTCGGTTACTCTAAAAACGCCTTTTTCGTCTGTTGCTTCTGCTTCTTTCCCAGTTTGATAAAGTGCCCAACTTGTGTGTTTCAATGTCTCAATTAAAGCAGGAATATCTGTCTCCTTTATTCCTAACAGTGTTTTCAGCTCCCTTGCCTCTATTTTTCCCATGATTTTCCAGCAATTCGCATCGATTTCTGTCGCTGCTTCGGTGGCAAATCGTTCTTCAATGCCTAAAAAATATAGTCCGTCAACTCTCCAAAGATTTCTTATTTGCAAGAAAAACAATTCAAATAGTTTCTTTTTTGGCAGTTTACCCAGTATTTCAATGTCTTTTGATGTTGGCCAACTCATGTTCAAACCTCTTGTGTTGAATAAGTGCTTGAAAACTTTAAAGTTTCCATAAAAAGAGAAAACCACTAGAGCTGATACATGTTTCCCACACTGTTCCACACGAAGGCTTCTGGCATTGCCTCTGCAATTGCGAATATGCCTCTCCAACCTGTGCAATGGGATGGCGCTATAAGTGTTGGGTTCAGTCGTTTCAGTTCGTTGGTTGTTGAAGTTATTGTTGGTTCATGTTCTTTTCCTGCTAGGTGAAAGCCGCCAAGTATGGCATGAATACAGCTGACTCTGGTTATTTGTTGTGCGTAAACTACTGTATTAATAATACCTGCGTGGGCACACCCAGAAATCACGACCAAGCCCTTATTTTTAACATTGATTACAACAGCTCTGTCATCCCAAACCCATGGGTCGGGCTTCCACTCGCCATTTATAAAAACTCGTTGTCTTGAAAATCCTTTTTCGAAATCAGTCTTACGTGGAATTTCGCCTGTGACAAGTATAGTCTCATCTGCTAATGTGTGGGGTTCTTTGGTCTTTACATATTTGGCTGGTCGAATCAATTTAGCATTAGGAAAATCTGGAGCTTTACTCACTGTGCCGTCTGGCTTCGCTGAACCTCGTGTTTTAAACATGTCCTCATGCACAATAATTGGCAGATTTTCTTTATCAACAACTTTTAGAACATTTAGTAGTCCACCAAAATGATCATAATGCCCATGAGAAAGAACTATGGCCTCAATTTGTGCAAGATTTATTCCCATTCGCTCCGCGTTGGTGACTACTCCTTCAGGGCTTATTCCCGTGTCGAAAAGAATAGTATGAAATTTTTCATCAGAAAAAGTCTTGATTAGTACTGAAAAGCCGTGTTCAGCTATAGGAAGGCGAAAATGTTCTTCTATCCATTCTTTGCTTCTGCGCTCCTTTAACCACTCCCGAATTTGTTTAACTTCTCTCTTTTCAGTTGTTGACAAAAACTCCACAGAATTATCCATCAGATTTGTTAACTCCACGCTGTCTACTTCTTTCAAAATCATTTTTTTCTCATCTCTATTTTTACAATGTACCTTTGTAATAGATCGTTGCGGGGCATCCAACACATTTCTCTCTTTTATATCTATTACATGGGCGGCAATCCACTTTGCATGGTGTAATCTCTTTTCCTTTACGTGCAAGGTATTTTCTTACAGGAAGGAACGGTGAATAATAGATATTTCCAATGGGATGAAACTCAGATCTGCGAATGCCTTCGCTGCTCCTCAAAGAGCATTTTTCCAGTGATATACTTTCAAGCGTGTCCGGGTTCTCTGCCACAATAAGAGCGACGGTGTTGTATCCTCCAAAAGTCGTAAAAATGTGAATTACACGAGGGCATTCTTTGAAACGTTCTAACAGTTTCTGCATTGCTTTGGCTCCTTCTATCTCAATAAATACGAGGGCTGCATGAAGACCCGTTTTTTCTGTATTGACCAACGCTGAAATATTTATGATTCCTTTCTCGAAGAGTTTGTTGACCCTCTTTATTGTACCCATGTTCGAAAAACCTATTATCTTGGCAAGCTTCTCGAATGTAGTTCTCCCGTCTCGCTGAAGTTGTGATATAATCTTTTGGTCAACATCGTCCATGTGCGTGCACCAGTTAGTTTACTTTATAAACAAAAAGTATTAATATAGTTTATGTCTTGAACATATCCTCCATGACTTTGTAGTCTATGGAAACAGGAACATAAAAAAGTGAACCACAATGGGCACCAAAGGCAATCTCAAAAAAACTTCCCTGGCCTCAAGTCCAAGAAGGCAGCTTTATGAAGAAGAGCTGCAGAGCCTTAAGCTCAAGATGAATAAGATCCGACATAAAATTGCTATAATAAGTGGGAAGGGCGGCGTAGGCAAAAGTACGGTGACCGTGAATTTGGCAATGGCATTCGCTTCTCATGGCTATGTGAACAGTGTGGGGATATTGGATGCAGATATTACAGGGCCTTGTGTACCCAAAATTCTGGGAATAAGAGGTGAAAGACTTCAAAGCGGTCCTCCAGGCATATTTCCAGCAACTGGTCCTCTAGGGATAAGAGTTGTTTCTATGGATTTTCTACTCCCGAGTGATGAATCGCCTGTTATCTGGCGTGGCCCCCTCAAGATGAAAGCTATTCAACAGTTTCTTTCAGACATTATATGGGGAAAGTTAGATTTCCTATTTATTGACCTTCCTCCGGGAACTGGAGACGAGCCTCTCAGCGTTATGCAGCTTTTACCAGATATGGATGGCGTCGTGATAGTGACAATTCCTTCAGAGGTTTCTCAGATAGTCGTAAAGAAAGCGGTGACATTTGCAAAGCAACTAGCCATACCTGTAATCGGTATATTGGAAAACATGAGTGGGTTTGTCTGCCCGAATTGTGGAGAGAAAGTTGATATCTTCAAAACTGGAGGAGGAGAGAAAATAGCCAACGATTTGCATGTACCTTTCCTTGGAACAATCCCAATTGACCCTGAAATCTGCGAGGATTCAGACAAAGGCCTGCCTTTTGTAATACGGCATCCGAATTCTCCCGCGTCAAAAGCTTTCATGGATATCGTTGAAAAAATTGATGGATTCTTGAAGCAAGAGGCGAAATTGGAAAAGGCATTTGAAAGCTCTGCAAAGAGGGAGGTGAGTAAATGAAGATAGCTATATCTGCTGCTGGAGACACTTTGGACGCTCAGGTTGACCCAAGATTTGGTAGATGCCCCTATTTTATTGTAGCAGACTCCGAAACAATGAACTTCGAGGCGATTCCCAACATGGCTGCAGGCGCTACGGGAGGCGCTGGGATTCAAGCGGCACAAACAATAGCAAGCAAAGGCGTTAAAGCAATAATAACTGGAAACGTAGGACCAAACGCCTTTCAAACCCTTTCTGCTGCGGGGATAGAGGTCGTAGTTGGTGCTTCGGGAATAATCAGAGAAGCTATTGAAAAATATAAGAACGGTGAACTAAATAGGACTGGAACACCTACCGTTCAGGGTCACTATGGAATGGGCATGGCTGGAGGACGAGGTCGGCGAAGGCGACGATAAAAGTAAAGGGTAGAATATACTTGAACACATGGGATGAAGAACCTAAAGATATAAAAAAGGAGAGTTTGGAAGTTTCAAGAAAGGAGGTGGTCAGATGACTGTGAGAATCGTAGTTCCAGTAATCGATGAAGCTGGTTTAGACGCCCAGCTGTCAGAACACTTTGGAAGAGCACCCTACTTTGCTGTTGCAGACGTAGATGAAAAAGGGCAGATAGTAACCCAGAAAACAGTTGCAAACGTTGGCGAACATTTCGGCGGTTCAGGAAAACGCGCGGACTTTATTTTGCAGCTTAAACCAAATGTGATAATCACATATGGCATGGGTCCAAGAGGACTGAGCATCTATCAAAGTGTTCGAGTTGCAGTACTGAGAGCCAATGCGAATACTGTCAGACAGGTGATTGATGCTTATAACAAAAACGAGTTGGAAGAACTTACGGAAGGGTGCCACGAAGCACGACACCCCTAACTGGGCAACTGAAAGAGAGAGTGTAAGAATGAAAATTTTTCCTAAGTGCGCCAAATGTCCAGCAACCTACTGTCAAGGTGCACCTTTAGAGAAAATCAACAAAGACATACTTCCAGATTATTGCCCCATGAGAACGAGCCGAGAGGTGATTGATCTAACTGTTGAAAGATATGGACTGGATAATATAAAAAGAATCTATGTTCCAGCGACTGTTACCGAGAAAGAGGCATACGAAACTGTAAGAGGTGTGCGTATGGCTGTAAGACCTCGAGTTAAAGAGTTAATAGAATTCAGTAAACTAATCCATGCCCAAAAAATAGGAATAGCTTTCTGTGCAGGAATGCGGGATGAGGCAGCGAGAATCGCAAACATCCTAGATAAGGCAGGGTTCACGGTTGCATCGGTTTTATGCAAATGTGGAGGTATCGACAAAACAAAGCTTAATGTAGCGAAAAAATACAAAATCGGGAATCCATCAAAGTTTGAGGCAGGTTGCAACCCGGTCCTTCAAGCCGAACTCCTCAACAACGCTGGAACAGATATCAACGTTATTGTTGGCCTATGCTTAGGACACGATATGCTCTTTACCATGAATTCAAAGGCTCCTGTCACGACTCTTATAGTTAAAGACAGGTTGCTGGGGCATAATCCAGTTATTGCTCTATACAGTAACTATTATAAACAGACCATAGCGTCGCAGAAAAGAACGTGAATGCATGATAATTTCGATAGCAAGCGGAAAAGGGGGAACTGGAAAAACAACTGTAGCCGTATGCATGGCATTGTCTTTACATGATGTCCAGCTTTTGGATTGCGACGTAGAAGAGCCCAATGCACATCTCCTGCTACATCCAAAGATAAACGAAGCGAAACCAGTCCACGTACAGGTTCCAGTGGTCGACAAGAAAAAATGCAATTATTGCGGAGAATGTGCCAAATTTTGCCAATTCAATGCCCTCTTCGTGGCTAATCAAGAAATTCTGTTCTTTCCAGAGCTTTGTCATAGTTGCGGAGGCTGTGCAATCATATGTCCTAGAAATGCGATTAAAGAGAGGAAGCGAAAGCTTGGCATAGTAAAGAAAGGGGTTGCTGACGGGGTTGAGTTAGTTTACGGCGAGCTTGATGTTGGCGAGCCTATGGCGACTCCCTTGATTGCAGAGGTAAAGAAACAAACCAAAAACCATGGTACTGTCATAATTGATTCTCCTCCGGGCACTTCTTGCCCTGTAATTGAATCTGTCTACAAAAGCGATTATTGCATTCTCGTGACTGAGCCCACGCCCTTCGGGTTATACGACTTGAAAATTGCGGTTGAGGTCTTAGAGAGGCTGGGCATTCCACTTGGTGTCGTGGTGAATCGGGCTGGAATTGGAGACATAAAAGTCTACGACTACTGCAAAGAGAAGAGGATTCCGATTTTGCTGGAAGTCTCCTTCGATAAAAGAATAGCAGAGCTCTACTCGTCTGGGACACCATTTGTGTTGAAAATGACAGAGTGGAAGGAAAAATTCCAGCAAGTCTTTGATGAAATAAAAATGAGGTCAGCTTAGTTGAAGCAACTCACTGTTTTAAGCGGGAAGGGAGGCACAGGAAAAACAACTATAACCGCTTCTCTAGCCATTTTGGCGAATAATCCGGTGATTGTTGATTGTGATGTCGATGCTCCTGACCTTCATATGCTTCTCCACCCTGTAATTATCGAGACCCAAGAATTTAAGGGTTCAAAACTAGCAGAAATAGACATGGATAAATGCATCCAATGCGGTTTATGCCAAGAAGCCTGTAGGTTCGAAGCCATAACAGATTTCAAAGTAGATGCCATGCGTTGCGAGGGTTGCGGCACTTGTATGCTTGTTTGCCCAGAAAAAGCTATACGACTAAAAGAACGTGTATGCGGACAAGCCTTTATTTCCAAGACCAAATATGGCATGATGTCTCACGCATTATTGTTTCCTGGCGAGGCAAATTCAGGCAAGTTGGTCACTCTGGTGCGACACAACGCGAGGCAGATTGCTGAAAAGGAAAAGTCAAATCTAGTCCTAATTGATGGTCCGCCGGGTTTAGGCTGTCCCGTTATCGCTTCAGTAAGCGGGATCAATGTGGGAGTGATTGTTACCGAGCCCTCGGTTTCAGGAATTCATGACATGAAGCGAGTTTTGAGGCTTCTAAATCATTTCAACGTGCTGTCGTTGGTCTGCATAAACAAACACGATATAAACAAGGAGAACACTCAGAAAATTGAAAGGTTCTGCGAAAAGCAAAAGATAGAAGTTGTTGGAAAGATTTCTTTCGACCCTATGGTTACAGAGGCCATGGTCTCTGAAAAACCCGTCGTTGCCTATTCACCGGAAAGCATTGTTTCACTAGAGATAAACGAAACGTGGGAAAACATCAGGAGATTCACGTAATGGAAAGTGAAGAAGTTGTTAGAATTGCGAAGGAGAATCTAGAGGAGGGCGAACGTTGGCACAAGAAAGTGAACGTCAGAGAAATTGTCTTCGGTTTTAACGATGGTTCCATCTCAACACTGGCTCTTCTGGCTGGGGTCACTGGCGGCGCTCTTGCCCGTGGCGACATATTAGTAGCTGGTTTTTCCGGCATTGCTGCTGGGTCAATCTCTATGGCCATAGGCGCTTATATCTCCTCTAAATCTGAAGTAGAGCATCATAAAAGCGAGATTCAACGTGAACTGCGAGAAATCGAAGAGGTTCCAGAAATCGAGCAAGAGGAGATTCGCCAAATCTACATGAAAAAGGCAGATTTTACAGAAGACGAACTGAACATTGTCGTCAAACGTATAACAAGTGACAGTAATACATGGCTGGATTCAATGATGAGGGAAGAACTTGGGCTTTTTGAAGAACGATTTGAGAACCCAATCAAATTGGGGTTAATAATGTTCCTTGCTTTTGTTGCAGGAGGCTCAGTTCCCATTATTCCATTTCTATTAGTATCAACTCCCCGAGCCAGCCTGGTAGCCTCTTCGATCATAACGTTCGCATCCCTCTTCGCCATAGGGGCATGGAAAACCACGTTCACTAACAAGCACTGGCTTATATCAGGTATCGAGATGGTTTTCGTCGGCATACTTGCAGCAGCGATCCCCTACGCAATAGGAGAGCTTATCTTGCCGACAATTTTGTCAAGAATAGTAGGTTAAGGAGGCTCAGGTTGTCAACAGTCTATGGTCCCGTGCCATCTTGGCGTTTGGGAAGATCGCTTGGAGTAGACGTTGTTCTGCCGCCTAAGAAGTGCACTTTTGACTGCATCTATTGTCAGCTTGGTAAAACTGGAATACAAGTTTCTAAACTCGAGGAGACTCGAGGGAAACTGGTTGATGCAGAGAGAGTTGCCCGTGATTTAGACAAGGTTTTGGAACGCTTGGACATAGAAACCGTGGATGTAGTTACGTTTTCTGGAACTGGGGAACCCACATTGAATTTGGAGTTAGGTAAAATCGCGAAAACGGTTAGGGAGAGAATTGGCGACATTCCTCTGGTTATTCTTACAAATTCATCGTTGTTTCATAAGAAATATGTTAGAGAAAACCTTGATTTTTTTGACCTTGTCGTGGCGAAACTGGATGCAGGTGACAATGCAACATTTCAGGCGATCAATAGACCCGCAGATAGTATGTTAACTATCAGTAAAATCTTTGATTCCATAAAAATGCTAAAACAAACCATCAACGGCAAAATAGCTTTAGAGGTGATGCTGTTAGACTCAGCAAACAACCAAATAACTAACGTTCAAGGAAAATCCCTGAAAAATCTTGTCAACAAAATAGTTCAGGTAAATCCCGATCAAGTACAACTGGAAGTGCCTTACCGTCCTCCATCCGAGAGTTTCGTCAAAATTCCATCGCTAGAAGAGGTGAAGCTACTAACTAGGGAGCTCGCCAAATATTTCAATAAAAGCCAGCTCCAAGTTTATGGGTATCAAGAAGAGTACGGCAAAGACGTGAAGTGGCTTTTCCATGAGTCACTTGAAAAAGAAGCTGTCGAGCTTTTAGAAAGAAGACCATCCAATACAACTGACATCTCACGGTCCTTAGCCATTAGCATTCCGTCCGCAATCAAACTTTTAAAAAGATTGGTGAAGAACGGTCTAGTAACTGTTGAGGCTAGAGAAGGTAAGAAATATTACTTTATCAGAAAAAAGCCTTCGCACCAATGCATACAGTGATGCTAGGGCGCGGTCTCTAACAAGCTGATTTGAAAAAATTATGTCAAATCAGGAAATCAGGCTATACGCGTTCCTCAAGTTTGTTCAGCTTTTAATTTTAATATGACTTCTTTGATGGAATCTACAACTTTGGCATGTGGTTTTACTGAAATTTTCTTAATGTTGTAATGTTCAAGCAATCCTGAAGCTCCAGGACCAAGTTCGCCTATCATGACTAAATTTACTCTAAGATCAGTCAATGTCTTCACTGCAACAGGTCCAGCGCCGTACTCGTATGATGCAGCGGGATTATCAATGATCTGCACATTTCTAATCACGCCGTCTTCAATATCTACTATAGTAAAAGTTTTAGATTTGCCGAAAACTTCAGAAACAAAGTCTAACAAACCTGCATGCGACTTTGTTGGAACAGCTATTCTCAACTTTTTCATATCATTCAACTCCTAAATTAGGAACTAAAACAAGGAGGGTCATTGGGAAGAGCGTTGCCATGGCGGTCCGCCTCCTCTTCCCCTTCGTCCTCCTGGAGGACCTTTGTTTAGCCGATGGATCATTGTAGCTGGTGCTCCGCATTTTGGGCAATTGGGTGGTTTTGGGACACCTTGAGGGACATCTATTATTTGTCCGCAGCTGCCGCATTGAAAACGTTTTATTGGCAAGCTCAATCAGTTCACTGTCCTGGTGGTTGTCCTTTTCCTTGCTCAAGTAATGTTCTTAGCTCTTTTATTCTTGCTTCGATGTTGCTGATTTCTTGTTCTATGCTGCCTTTTTCATCTCCCAATGCTTTTTTGTAGTCTTCTAACGCTGCAATTTCATCCTCCGGAGATTGTGGTGGTGCTGGTGGATACATCGGCGGCGGATAAGCATATGGGGGATAAGCATATTGTTGTTGTGGATAATCGTATGCATATTGCGGTGGATAGCTCCACCACCAACATCTGTATCTTCTACCACGTCCTCGCCACATTTGTCATTTCACCTCCTTACCAGTGTCCCGGATATGGAGCGTATTGGGCTGGTCCCAAATATGGTGCGTAGGGTGTTATTGGTGGATACATTTGGGGATAGCCGTATGGTGTTGGATAATTGTACGGTATAGGTGGGCGATAAAAATATGGCGTCTGTGCATATGGATATATAGGTGGATAGAACCACCATCGTCTGCCAAATCCTCTGCCAAATCCTCTGCCCCATCCCCTCCCAAAACCAAACCCTCTGCCTCTGCCCCTGCCCCATCCTCTGCCGAATCCAAATCCCCAACCAATCCTAGGCATGGGGTTCATGTATCCGGGAACGGGGTAGCCGGCACAGTATCCAGCTGCTCTTCCAGTCATGGATCCAAAACCCCATGGTCCTGTTCTATCTCCTGCTGGCATTCTACATTTCACCTCTTTTTGTGTTTATGCACATTTATCAAATATGAGAATATGCACAGAAATATATAAAAGTTCCGTCTAATACATTATTCATTAGCCAACTAAGAAATATGTGAATATTATGTGGAGACGAAGACGCAGATGTGGCAGAAGAGGAAGATTTCCCAAACCAGTTAGCCTAGAGAATCCCCCATCAATAAACAAGTTTAATCCATTGCCAAAAATTAGTTCAGAGCCAATCCTTATGGACCCCGCGGAGTTAGAAGCTTTCAGATTAGTGGACCTCGAGGGGCTTTCTCAAGAAGAAGCAGGCAAACACATGGGAGTTTCTAGGGGAACAGTGTGGCGGCTTGTGCAAAGCGCAAGGAAAAAAACGGCGCAAGCTATCACTGAAGGAAGACCTTTGCAAATCGTAACTGAAAATAACCAGAAACATTTATGATGTTTTCATGTTTTTAAGATGGCGTGTGAATTTCTGTTACTGTGGCTAAAACATAGACAATCCAATCTAAACCTATCCAATAGTTTAAGTCCTCGCTTATCATCTTAATCGTTGCTTGTGCTGCCTCTACTGTGACTTCCGCAATTGTTATGTTTTCTGGTTTGAAACGGAAACCCCACTTGTTATCATATTCTTCCACAAAACTGCCAATCCATCTATCGCTTTGATTTTGGTAAAGTTCGACCAGTTGATTCCAGATCTGGTCGCTTGTGGTTTCTATAGCAATACGGTCGCCGTGCGAGTCTTTTATAACCGCCCAACGGTCAGTCTCGTGCTTCAAAGCGCCATCAGCAGTCAAATAAATCCAAAAAAGAACGCTCCCTGCTATGGCAATAATTAAGACAATAACCCCAACTATTAACCACTTTTTCATAGGCTAATCCCTTGACTGCAGAAATACTTCAACATGTAATTATTAATGTTATGTTCTTAAACTTTCAGTTTAGCCTAGTTCAAAGCCTTTTCTAAACGCTTTTATGTTTACTTCTCTTACTTTTTCTGGAAAATCTTCGATAATTGCTTTCTCCATCGAATTTTCAGTAACGAATTTTGTGATTTTTGTTACCGCACCCAGTATGACGATGTTTGCGTATAGGTTAGATTTAAACATGTTTTCTGCGGTTTTGGTTGCAGGGACCGAGAACAGTTTTACTTTTAAATCGCTCGGCGCATGTTCAACTAAGCCTTCATCTAATACGAGTGTGCCATTTTCTTTCAAGTCTTTTACGTACATATTAAGTGACTGTTGACTCATCGCAATTAGGACATCGCAACATCTAACTAGTGGAAACCCAATTTTATCTTCGGATATTATGACTTCACTTTTTGCAGCGCTTCCCCGTGCTTCCGCGCCATAGCTTTGCGTTTGCACCACGTTTAAGCCATCGTAAACCGCTGCTTTCCCAAGAATTTGTCCAGCCAAAACCACACCTTGACCGCCCAAACCGCATATTCTTATTTCCATGTGTTTAGTCACTCTTTCTGTGCCTCCTTTAAGACGGCGTAAACAGTTTCAGTCAAGCTAGGCGCCTCTTTCTTCGCAAACTCGCCGACAACAATCTTATCCGTCAACTCTTCTTCACTCAGTTGGTTTGCTTCTTCAAGCGTTATCGAGTTCGCTTTGAACCATCGCAACATTTCACCTGCGTCTTTGAATCCAGCTCTGCGTCCAAAAGCAGTTGGACATTGGCTGACGACTTCGACAAAGGCAAATCCCTTCGTGTTTATGGCTGTTTTGAACGACTCTTTAAGCTGTCCAATGTGCATCGTGGTCCAGCGGGCAACATAACATGCGCCCGCCGTGGTTACAAGTTTTGACGCGTCTAATGGTCTTTCAAAATTTCCATAAGGCGTTGTTGTCGTAAAGGCTTTGGATGGAGTGGTCGGTGCCACTTGACCCCCAGTCATCCCGTAAATCATGTTGTTCACCATAACCACGGTAATATCAAGGTTTCTCCTCGCAGCATGAATTAAGTGGCTCAAGCCTATTCCAACAATGTCGCCGTCGCCGCCGAACACAACCACGTTCAAGTTGGGACGCATTAATTTCACGCCAGTTGCTACGGGAATGCTTCTTCCATGCGTCACATGAATCGTGTCTGCTTTAAAATGTGGTGAAGGAATCCAGGAAGAACAACCTATGCCGCTGCAGAAAACAAATTTGCACAGGTCTTGATAGCCCATTTCGTTTACTGTTCTGAGAAAAGTGTTCATGACAGTGAATGCGCCGCAACCTGCACAAAACGGCGGTCGAATGTCTCTAAGATAGGTTTTAACAGAAAACTCGCTGCTCATCTTAATCGCTCCTTATGATTTTGGCGAGAATTTCTTCTGGTGTAATCATTTCTCCGCCGTCAACCTTGTTCAACGGAATAACTTTCGCGGCGCCTTCTGCAACACGTTTAACTTCGAGGAATACTTGCCTGAGATTCATTTCAGGAACGATAATCGTTTCAGCAGTCTTAGCTAATGCTTTTATCTGCTTTTCTGGGAAAGGCCACAATGTTTTCAACCGAATGAAACCCGTTTTTATTCCTTTTTTGTTTGCGAGTTCGGTTGCCTCGTAAACTGCTCTTGAAGTACATCCGAAAGAAACTATTCCAACCTTACAATCTCCTATATTGTAGGATTCGACTTCTACGATTTTGTCCGTGTTGTTCTGGATTTTCCCAACAAGTCGTTCGACAAGTTTCCGATGAACAACAGGGTCTGCAGTGACGCGGATTCCATACTCGTCGTGCGTGGAGCCTGTTACTGTGACGTTGAAGCCTTCGCCGACTGCTGGCATCGGTGGAACTTCTTCGCCCCCGAAAAACATGGTTTCGCCTTTTTTGGGTTTTTCGCGGTTGACAATTTCTATCTTATTTTTCGGAGGGATTGTTATGCTTTCTCGCATGTGGACTATGATTTCGTCGCTGAGCAAGACGACTGGTGTGCGGTATTTTTCTGATAGGTTGAACGCTTTTATGGTTAGGTCGAACATTTCCTGTACCGAGTTGGGCGCGAGTGTTATTGAGGCATAGTCGCCATGGGTGCCCCACCGTGCTTGCATAACGTCGCCTTGACCGCACTTTGTGGCTTGTCCTGTGCTCGGTCCTGCTCTTTGCATGTCTGCAATTACGATGGGCGTTTCTGTCATGAATGCCAAGCCGATGTTTTCTTGCATTAAGCTGAAGCCAGGTCCAGAGGTGGCTGTCATGGCTTTTGCGCCTGTCCAGCTTGCGCCGATTATTGCTGCGATGGAGGCAAGTTCGTCTTCCATTTGAATGGCTATTCCACCACGTTTGGGCAATTCTTTGGCTAAGTGTTCTGCGATTTCGCTTGCTGGCGTGATTGGGTAACCTGCGAAAAAGCGTAGTCCAGCGGTGATTGCGGCTTCGGCTAAGGCTTGACTGCCCTGCATGAAATAAGTGCCTGGCGCTAACATGGATTGAAATGTGACAAGCGCTTGATATATAAATTCTGTGACATCTCCATTGGAAACATTCGGGTTCTGCGATATATCTGGCTAATATGCCAATTCGTTTTTCTTCGTTGGGTTGTCTAAAATATTTAGGACTAATGCGAAATGCATATTTCAGCTATGAATGGAGATGTCTCCCGAAGTAGCCCTATCTATGGTGTGACTTCCACTCTATACGATGTGCTTCGCAGGATATAAGATCCTATGGAAGAATCTTCTAGTCTTTCTCCATTACCGACAAGATTGTCTGTTTAGACCACGCATGCATGCATGAAAGAGATCATAGAAAAACTTTCAAAGAAATACAAGAAACCTAACAAGGAACCTCCCACACCCGAACCATTTTATCAAATAAATTCCAAGTTAGCTTTTTTTGCTAAATAAGGAATAAAATGACCTATTGGTTTGAGTTTGTTTCTCCATTTCAAAGAAGCT
>Ga0209635_10002339_pt1 | contig 14518 bp, 20 predicted proteins | sample DeeMarSWOR230_32_FD_187463 | JGI IMG/M metagenome (GOLD analysis project Ga0209635, IMG submission 187463) | Marine sediment microbial communities from White Oak River estuary, North Carolina - WOR-2-30_32 (SPAdes) (version 2) | ecosystem: Environmental > Aquatic > Marine > Intertidal zone >... | reverse complement strand
GATTTTCTCTGTTAAATTGTTTCGATGACTTAATGCATACTCAGCGCATAAAGCTTGATTGGCAAAACTCATATCCATAACCTCAGGGGGATGACCTTCTGCACAGGCAAGATTGATCAATCGGCCGTCTCCTAAAAGGTAAATTCTTCTGCCGTCATTCAATGTATATTGCGTCACACAAGGTCGAACCTCTACTTGATCACTGGAAAGTTTAATCAGATCTGGTTTTGAAATCTCAATGTCAAAATGACCCGAATTAGCGAGTATGACTCCGTCTTTCATATTTTCAAAGTGTTCACCATGAATGACGTCTATACAACCAGTAGCTGTAACAAAGATGTCTCCTATTGCTGCAGCGTCTTGGATGGTCATGACGCGAAATCCATTCATATAAGCTTCCAATGCCTTAAGCGGATCTACTTCGGTGACGATCACATTTGAACCAATGCCTTTAGCTCTGGATGCAATACCTCGACCCACCCATCCATAACCACAGACCACAAAATTCTTACCGGCTAGAAGTAAGCTAGTCGCTCTCATTATTCCATCGATGGTAGATTGACCTGTACCGTACCTGTTGTCAAACATCCTTTTTGAATTCGCATCATTAACAGCAAAAACTGGGAATTTTAATACTTCATCTCTCTCCATTGCTCGTAATCTAATCACTCCTGTAGTCGTTTCTTCGAGAGCTGCAACAATATCAGGAATGAGTTCTGTTTGATTCTCATGAACATAACCAATCATGTCTGCGCCATCATCATGAAGAATCGTTGGATTTAATGATAATATCGACCGGATGCATTCATAATACTCGTCAATTGATTGCTCTCTCCAAGCGTAGACATGTATTCCATCGTCTACAAGCGCTGCTGCAACAGGATCGCTCGTTGAAAGAGGATTGGAACCCGAAAGACCAACAATCGCACCTCCAGCCATCAACGTCTTAACAAGGACGGCCGTCTCCTTAGTTACGTGAAGAGTAGCACTAATTGTGACTCCTTTGAGGGGTTTCTGTTTGATGAAACGTTCTCTTATCTTATTTAGAACAGGCATCCGGGATTCAGCCCATTCTATCTGCTTATGGCCTTTGTCTGCTAAATCTAAATCTTTCACTTTATGTTTTAAACTCATGCTTTTTTCTCCATTATATTCTGATCAGAAATACTTTCGTATGAAGAAACAAAATTAGAAAGGACATGTGTGAAAGATAAAGTTTTAACGGGATCAATTTAGACAATTATTGGGTAGTAAATATGAACAAAGAGACCTATGAGAAGCTGTTAGACCGTGCTAAATTAATGAGGTCTATCAATGATGTTACTAAAGAACGATTTCAACCTCCTTCGCCATCTAGCTCCATTTCAGGAAGTAAGACACTTCTACACAATTTTAAAGAAATCAGTGACATTTTAGTTAGGGATCAAAGTCATCTGTTAAAATTTCTGTCCAGTGAACTGGCTACTGCTGGAGTCATTGAGGGGGGAAGAGCGATCTTTCAAGGCAGGTTTGAGCAAAGAACCCTTATGAGACTGATAAATTTGTACATAGACAAGTATGTTATTTGCCCTGTGTGTAGCAGACCAGACACTCAGATCGTTAAGGAGAATAGGCTGTTCTTCAAGAAATGTGATGCTTGTGGGGCAAGATCATCCATTGGTAAGACATAGGACCATCAGAGGAATTCAGGATGGTAGACAAAGTCTGGGTTAACGTGATTAAACAAGATGTTAACGTCATGGTTACGGCTTGCGATGCCGAGTTGCTTGGTAAAACAATTGAAAATTGTAGTAGAAAAATCGTGGTAAGTGAAGGGTTTTATGGCGGAACGTTGATGAGTTCAGACGAAGCGATTCGGTTAATTAAAAGAGCTTCATCAGCTAATTTATTAGGTTCTAATGTCGTTAACGCTGCGGTTAATGAAGGCATAATTCATCCTGAAGCCATAGTTAAAATATCGGATGTTCTACATGCCTTATTCTTTAAATTTTAATCATATTACGTATCGACTTTGAAAATTAAATTTATATTAGATAGTCAATATTTGGAATTTTGATAATTGAGTTTATGTGTATAAAAAGTAGGTTTCTTAATATGTTCTGAATTCAGAACCTATAACATTAAATTAAACGAAGGATTTTTTCCCTATAATTAATGTTGTGAGGGAGGTTTACCATATGGGTAAGAAAAAGGTCCTAACTGAAGCATCGATCAGCACGATGAGGAAGCCTCAACCTGGTGAAATATTAGGTATAGCTACCAAACTCTTGGGTTACGATCGAGTACAAGTAAATTGTATGGATGGATACATAAGACTCGGTAGAATAAGGGGGAAGATGAAAAGACGTGTGTGGATTAGACGTGGAGATGTAGTTCTTATCACTCCATGGGATTTCCAGTCCGATACCAGAGGAGACATAGTTTGGAGATATACGTCAAGTCAAGCTGATATTCTTCGTAGGGAAGGTTATTTAAAGATGTGAGACGTTTCGCTAGCTCTCAAATTGTTTTTAATATATGATATAAAACATTACTTGTCGATGTTTTAATCAGCTTAAATTAAAAGGAACCTAGTTTACCTATCTTGATAGGTAAATTCATTGCTAATTTGGTGATGTTACATTTTGATCATTATAGGATCTTCAACAGCTGATAAGGCAAGTAGAAATATAGCAAAAATGGTTATTGATCTTTACGATTTTAAACAGACAGATGAAGTTTTTTCAGACCATCACGTTTTATCATCAAAAATAGACAATAAAGAAGTTAAACTAGTCACATTTGATGGAAGCATAGTACAAGATCATAAAATATCTGATTTATACAATGTAGAATTACTAATTTTTATTTCAAGACATTCAAGCAAGAGTGGAATTCCAACACTAACAGTACACACTCCAGGGAATTTGGGTGATGCAAAGCTTGGTGGTAAACTAAGGACGGTTTCAATAGCTCCAGCGAATGCAATGAGGAATGCTCTTATTGAAATGGAATGTCAAAAAAGGAGGTTGAAGTTAGATGAATTTAGTGTCTTGTATGAAAGCACTCATCATGGCCCTTCACTTGATGTACCCACGATGTTTATTGAGGTGGGGAGTTCAGTAAAGCAATGGAATAATTTAGTTGCAGCAGAAGCTGTTGCTCATTCCGCTATATCTGCTATTCGAGGATTATCAAATTGCGAAGGAGTCATCGGTATTGGTGGACCACACTACAATGAGAAGTTTACGCGGATGTCTTTGAAACAAAAAGTTGCTTTTGGTCACATAATTCCTAAGTACGCTATCCCATATATTGATGAGTGTATTATCACGCAGTGCGTTAAGCGGACGGTAGAAGAAGTAAGTAGAGCTATTTTTGATTGGAAGGGGATAAGTAGTAGTCATAGAAGAAGAATCGCTGATATTTGTCAGCAAAATGGTATTGAAGTGATAAAAACGAAAAATTTTAGATCAAAATTCTTTCGATGCTCATTTGATTAATAAAAAAATGCTAAAAAAAGCTGATTGTAATTGGTAGACTGCTATATTTGTTTAATACTATTTATTGAGAATTATTGAAAGGTTACTGGTTTGTTGTTCTCATAAGGATTAAGCAAAAAGGCGATCGATAATTATTTCAGGTTTAAATTGTATCAAATCTTCGTATCCTTGTCCAACACCTAAATACAGAATGGGCTTCCCAGTCACATACACTACGGAGATTGCTGATCCACCTTTTACGTCAGCATCCACTTTGGTTAATATGGAACCATTAATCTTCACATGTTTACTAAATTCCTCTGCTTGAGTAACAGCATCATTACCGGTAAGTGCGTCACCCACGAATACAGTTATATCGGGTTGAACGACTCGAACGATCTTTCTCATCTCTTCCATTAGATTTGTATTGGTTTGCATTCTACCCGCGGTGTCAATTAAAACAACGTCTATACCGTTCGCTCTAGCATAGTTTACCGCATCATAAGCAACAGCTGCGGCATCTGAACCGTATTGATGCCTAATAACTCTGATTCCAAGTCTTCTCCCATGCTCAACCAATTGCTCAATCGAACCAGCACGATAGGTATCGCTGCAAGCTAATACTACACTGAATCTTTCTTGAATTAAAAAATGTGCAATCTTAGCGATCGTTGTTGTCTTTCCTGATCCATTGATTCCGACAAATACTAGAACCAGAGGGTCTCCACTCGACCTTTTGATAGCAGCAGATTTCAGTAAATCTGTTTTCTCAGTTTGTAAAACTTCAGCAACAGCTTCTCTGAGAGACTCAGTAACCAGTTTTTCTATGTCTTTAAAACGTCCGATTTCCATTCCGTTGAGAGAAGCGCTAACAGTACTACATAGTCTTTCAGCTACAGAATAAGCGACATCGTTTTCTAAAAGTAAAAGTTTAAGTTCCCAGAGGATAGGTTCAAGTTTGCTTTCTTTTAGCTCAGTTTTTGTTATTTTATCTATTATGCCTTCCAGTCCTTGTTTAAGCCGTTCGAACACCCGCTTCCCCTTCATATCTTTGCGTGATTTGTTGTATTTGATTGCGAATATTTGTTATAGCCATAGTGGCTTGATTTAGTTGCTGATTCAACGAGTTTCTTATTTTCTGGAAGTCGGATATTCGGTTATCAAAGTCAGCCTGAGCCAACTCTATCGTCTTCTCAGTCGAAACACCAGATCCTATTGAGTGTACCACGTTATTAGAATCTGATAGTCTAGCCTTAACAAACGATCCTCCACCAATGGGAATTAAAATCTCTGAGTCATTGTCAAGAGTTTTGATGCCCTTCAAGGTCAATAATGCCAAATTGATCTCAGACAAGGCAGCGTCTAAGATGTTTTGTCTAGACCTGATTTCCTGATAAGCAGTCTCTAATGCTTGAAGTTGAGCTATTAATTGTCTTAAAAGTTCTTCATTACGGGAACTCATTTTTTATATAACCTCACACGTTTTGTTGATCAATTTCTTCAATTGTGTGAATAGCGATGTGGACTCTTTTAACATGATGGTGACTACCAAGTTCAGCGTATATTTTTTCAATAACATCGTGGGAATTGAGTCCTCTAATTTCTCTAGTAAAGGATGTTCTGTATTTAGGTTTTAAAATTGCGCCTTTAATCCTGAAAAGTTTTACATCCTGCATGTATAACCACTGAACCTGAATATTATATTATCAGAGTTTGCATGTATCACTCAAAAACGTTATCATTTACAAGATAATGTGTCTGGTCTCATTGTCCAAAAAGATTACTAATAATAAAGAGCTCTGGTCCAGTCGTCACATTACCAACAACTACACCTTTAATATTTGCAATCATACCTGAGCTAACATATGGAACTCCACCATTTATTGTTCCTCTTTCAACAGGAACACGTAACACATCTTCAATGAGTGCTTTCTCTTCATCAAGTATCATAGGATGTGCAAGAACTCCCTTATTTGTGGCGATAGCGAGAGAACCCACATATGGTAAGTTCACAATGGTTCCAGCTACCACTTCAACATCTAAGATGTCGCCTATTGTTTTAACTAGGGTTGGTTCATAAAGTTGCTCATCAATGACAGCTCCGTGATCGTTTGCTAAAATTAGATTACCCATCGCGGTTTTTCGAGACTCAACTTTTTTCACATTTACACCGGTTTCCTCAATAAGATGTTTCATCTCATTTTTTAAAGCGTAATGTGGTAAAAGAATACCGTGGCTATTAGCTGCAACAAGCACCCCAATCAGAATAGAATCTCCAATAAAACTATTTACGACTATAGTACCAAGAACATTTGAAATTTTCAAGAAGTCTTTCGTCGCAATTTTAGAGGGAACGATAAGGTAATTATCAGTGGCTTTCGAGTAGACACCAATATTTGGACTACCTGATATTTCTGCAGAGGATATCTCCAAATCATTCTCCCTTGGTAAGGTAAACCATTACAATTCCTTCTTCATTTTTTGTAGCCCGGACCATAATCCGTTGAGGAGGTTTTTCAATGCCTTTACTCCAGATCGTTTCATTCAACGCTGGCTCAATCATAATTTCTTCCGATTTCATGTGTTTTTTTATGAAATCTTTTATGACGTTGATAACTTTAGGAGCCCTCCTCTTTCCAGACGCTAAGCGTGCTCTCCAAAGGGGGATAGTATAGTATCTTTCGAGAACGATATTCTCCTCATCAGACATGTTTAATCACCCTATGGTTTAAGCTTCCTTCTTCTCCAGTTACGTCGTTTAGGATTAGTTCGTACTGCGCCTCTTGTCTTGATCATAACCCACGATGGAACGGGTTGGCTTTGATTGTTTGCTTTAATCAGCCTTCTCTTTTTGGCTGTTGGTTTATTTCTAGCCATTTCAAACACTCTTTACTTCTCAAATTAGTCTAAGGTTTAGTGAAATTGAATCAATCAACTGTGTATCTTCTCTATCTGGGCTATACGCAGTTCATCTTGTTAGCTTGGAATCATTATGTTTTATAAATGTTGATCTAATTATTGCTTTGTTTTCACTTCTTAGAATTCTTCAAATTTTCAGTTGTATTTCGGAAGTAGAGTTTCTACAAAAAGTCCTCTCTCCCTCGTCTCGTCAATGACTGTATAAATATCTCAATGACTGTATAAATATCAATATTGTTCATACGATAGGATTGAGAATGGAAATTCAATCCTTTAAAGAACGGTTGATGAAACAAATTGAGAAGCTGAAGAAAACCGCAGGGTTTCAAGACTCTTTAATGGATAGTAAACACTGCGAAGCGTTCTATAAGCTAATCGATGAGGCATGGTTAACCGAGGAAGAAGCGATGAGGAACTTACGAATCCCGATATAATGAACAATCTAATTTTTGTCGCCAACACTCACAATAAGAGAGAGAAACGCTAAGTAAGAAGATCTTAAAAATGAAAAAACTCTTAAACGAAATCGAGAAACAAAAGGAGACATAGTTGAATAAAAGACCCAGTTAACATCAAGTGTATTTTGCTTTAACGAGTGGTTTTACTTACTGATTCAAAGGAAGCATGCAGGTAAAAAATATAATATGTTACCCTCTTTTTTTATAGTAGACAATGTGATCTGGATGCATTGTATTTTATTTGTAAACAATTATTACGAATATGATAGTGTAATGCCTCCTGGACGCGATATTAAGGAACCACAGGCTGCAGTAACTCATAATGACGTAACTACTTATTGTAAAACAGAAAACTTCTCTAATTGCCCAAGGTTCATAGCTCTCATGGAATTTCACCGAATAAAACACGGAATAAATAAATCTGTGTAGAGCTTGATATTTTTCAAGAATTTTAATAAACAGTACTTCTTATTTTCCATAGTTGAAACCATACATCAATCTAGATAGCTTCTTTAGGATTGAGATCATCAATAAAATGTCTGACCGACTCTGTGTCGTGAAGCGAGTATGAATCGAGAAAGAACATAGACTTCAATCCTATAGATCAAGGTTACGGTTTTTTTGATTACGATAGGTATTCCTCAGAAATTGAGAATGTACGTGCAATCTTTGGCGATAAGCTCGTTGTTCGTAAGGGTGTTGAGATCGATTATCAAAACTGTTACGAAGAAAATGTTAGGAGATGGCTTAGAGGTAAGGAGTTTGACTTTACAATCGGATCGGTCCACTATATTGACGATGAAAACGTACGATATTTGCTAAAGAAGAGACCTGTTGAAGAGGTTTTAGATGATTATGTTGTTGAGGTTCTTCACTCAATAAGAAGTGGTTTATTCAATGTTATAGGGCACTTCACAGTTGATTTTTTTAGATATCTTGTTTTTGGAATGGAAAGAGAGTGTGAATTACTTGAAAGCGAAGAAGACGTTCTTAGAGAGATAATTGCTAACGAATTGTATTTAGAGGTAAACACAAAAGAGCGGAGAGAAGCTTACGGAGAGACGTTACCAAGTAGACGGATAATAGAAGAATACGTCAACTGTGAGGGTGAGCTATTTTCAGTTGGATCGGACGCTCATTTAGCAAAGGATGTAGGATACGGCATTAATTATGTTTTAGAATCCATGGAGAAACTATGTAACTATTCTCTGATCTTTGAGAAACAGACAGATTAGCGCGCGTGCTAGGAGAACTGTAAAAGTTAGCTAATTGTGATGTGGCTAAGTATTGAATATCAATTCGTTAAGTAATATTGAAAAAGGAGAGATAAAATGGCAAAATGTCCTTACTGTGATGCTGAAGTAGCGGAAGATGCTAAGTTCTGCTCTAAATGTGGTGCTAACTTAACTGAAGAGAGACCAGTTGTACCTAGTCCTCCACCCAGACGCAGACAGAGGGATCGACGTGAAGCATGTTTTGGTCCTCCTGTTTCAGGTACTGGATTGTGGGGTGCAACATCGGAGGGCATCTTCTTAATAGGACTAGTAATTTTGTGGTACTATGATTTATGGTGGCCTGGAATACTAATCCTCATTGCTCTCATGGCGATAATTGGTGGGATTGTAGCTTACTATCGACGGAAGCTAGTTTTCTGAGAGCCATTATCTCCTTATCTATCAAAATGTTTTCGATTTTCTTTCACAATAGTGTTGGATCTAAAAAGAGAAATATTGAGTAAGCTAATTTTGACACTCATACAATAGTTGTAACTCTGAAAAAAAATGTGTGGATTTGAAATGTTTGAAGACTGGAAAACGCTTTTTTAATTACAATGTAGTTTATTTTGGATAATATTTCTCAGCTACAAGTAACTCAGATTCTAAACCTGATTGCTTATACATCTCGTCAAATACTGCTTTCAAAGCGTCCAAGTTTTCTGTCTCCCAAGTACACCAAAGTTGCTTTTTGTCATTAGCAATAAAAGCCTCCTGAAGTTCTGCTATTCCAAATTTTTTAACTTCTGCGAATTGGAGTGATCGAAAAATCAATGCCTTTTTTAGGAAAATCCCCTTTCCAAGTGTTTAATCCAATAACGAACATTTTATTCATCCTCTTGTTGAAGAGAAATGTACACGTTTGATTATTAATAATAATTTTACCATTTAGATTCAAGAATAGGGCATAGCTAGCTAATTATTAAATAAAATATCATCTTGCTTATCTATTCAAATCCTACTTGAATGAGATGTTTAAAAAAATAATAATCAGTAGTAAGAATAATAAAAAAGGTGGAAAAAGAGAGTTATTGATGTTTATTTTTTGCTTATTGACGAGCTACCTGAGGTGTTAATGTCACCTATTGTGGGTTCTCCAATGTATTCAAGTCGTGAAGCTCCACTAATGTTAGCATCTAATCGTCCATCGAGGCTCACAATTCCTCGACTTGCTCCGCTGAGATCCACCATTGCATTATTAACAGGGAAATTTGAAAGGTCTATGGTGCTACCTCCCGAGCATTCATCCACTTGCAGGTTGTTTGCTTCACCATCCAGTTTGAGTGAGCTTGCTCCCAAGACAGTGAACTGAGCGTCTCCACTAACCGTTAAATCACCTTCAGCATCACTGGCTCCTGATACTTCGACTACGACATCTCCAGTTGACATATCAGCCAAGTCAAGAGAGTTGGCTCCTGACACTTCAATAACCATATTGTGTGTCGATGAGAATCCATCAACTGTTCCACGAGTTGCTCCCGATAATTCTAACACGTAAAGGTCAGGCATTGTGATTTCGGCTCTTAACGTTGTCGCTTGAACTACAATGCCTGGTTCTATATGTATTGTTAAGACTTCTCCTGTCTTGAAGACTTCGATGTCATCCATTACATTGCTATCAGCAGTAATGCTGATGCTGTATGAGTTTGACTGAGTGACTTCAATTCATAAAGCGCTTCCAACCTTGACAGATGTAAAGTCCCTGAAATCCTTCTGTTCAGTAATCGTTCGCCTGAATGGAGAATATCCTGTGAAGTACAAAGCAGCTAATCCCCCCACGAGGAGTACTACACCAAGGATGATTACTAAAACAGGAGTAAATATTGCACGTTGTTTTGTAAATAAACTCAAATTATTTTTTTTCTATAAAAAATAAGTAATTGTATATTAATAAGCTATCCAACCTCGTGATTACGCTCTCAATCCGATTAGTCGCGGATCCTCATAATACTTCAGTTATGCAGTTCATGTAATTTTTATATGCTTCTCTTTCGAAGCGCGCGCGGATTAATAAAAGTAACAGAAAAGCAACATCAAAATAATTGGCTAACATACGAAACCTAGAAAAATAATCTCCAGTTTAATCTACAACGAATCTATAATAAACTGCTTCACCAGCAGTTAGACTTTTCCTCACTATTTTCACGATGTCGCCTGGTTTTCCACCAATAAAAATTATCGCGGGATCATTTTTCCTGATGATAGGTAATTGGTAAGGTTTAATGCGATATTTCAGTAGGAGTTCATCCGCTTCTTCTTTGGACAGAACATAATGATTTGGAACTAAATCATGTTCAAAGATGTTGAAAGGTGGTAGTGATTCTTCAGATATGGCTTGAATTCCCTTTTCAGTCATCAACTGTTTAGCCATCCTCGTAAATCTCCCCCCAATAATCATTGAAACAGCAAGATCCATCTCTTCAATTTCCTTAACCATATCCCTAACTAACTTTACACCTACAGTGTTTTGTTTTGCAGGTGTTTTTTTGAAGATCCTGATTAAAACAGATTTACCTGAATCGTTCACAGCAAAAATATCAATTTTACTCTCTTTCGTTATACGTTCAGTCTCCTCATAACCCCTTAATTCCATGATTATTTTTGCTCGTTTCGGAAGATCTTCTAAAGATTTATCGAGTTCCATCCAAATCCCTTCAAGTCCATACATTATTCAAACAAGTGAAATTATCGATACCTAAACCTAATATTTTTCTTCTCAGGCTGAAGCTTGGATAAAATAACTTTTAATTGCTGATCATCCATGGGTAAAGGAATTCTACCGGTTTGTGCCAATTGAATTAATTGTAACTCTATCTGCTGAACATACTCTGGTCGGACCATTTTTATCCTATTCAATCTTTGTCTCGCTTCAACAGTTAAAATTGCGCGAAGGAGATTCTGTTTTTGTTCATCCATTCGTTGTTGGATTTCAGTCTTCTGCTGTTCTTGAGCTAATTGCCTCTGAAGCTCCTGCATCCTTTTTTGACGGAGCAAATCCAACTCTTCATCTGAACTCATAACGGTCACAGCACACTAATATTTTTTGAGTTCGATAATCTCCTTTTCAAGATCCCCTTTTATTTCCGCAGCTAAAGAATCTAAAAGAGCCTTACCCTTGCTTGTAACAACCCTGCCCGCACCATCTTTTTGTTCAATTAAACCAGATACTTCCAATTGTTGAAGCACCTTTCGAATAACACTACCTCCACCCTTGTACTTGTGATAAGGCTTTGAACTCTTGCTCTTACGTCCACCATACTGACTCTTTAATCTAGCAACACCAATAGGTCCATTGATATATATTTTCCTTAAGATTGACGCCGTACGTATGTACCACCAGTTTGGATCTTGAGGCGCCCTTTCTTTCTGAGCGCTAGTCTTAATAAATTGAGCCCATGAGGCGGGTTTAATTTCATCATATTCAACTCTAAGATAAGAACTAAGTCTCTGTATGAATAATCCATGAGGCACATCATAGACCGTTGGCAGATTTTCTCTCTCCTTTAATTACACCCTTGAGACCGGTTTTATTTAAAGTCTGTTTCAGCGGTAGCTTACGCTATTCGGACGCTTATATCCTTTTATTTCCGCACATAATTCGATGAAAAAATCAAGGCCTCTCACCTAACGTTAAAGTGAATATTACTTCACTTCCCTCTCTTATCACAATTAATTGAATCGTATCACCAACATTATGCCTCTCTATCTGTGTAAGAATATCCTCTATTCGTACAACATCTTTTCCATCAATGCCAACGATTACATCACCGCCCATGTTGATGGTTTGACCTCCAATCGTCAAGGACTCATTTCCACTCCTCAGTCCAGCTCTGTCTGCAGGACTATTAGGCGTAACAGTCGTTATTAAGAAGCCTTTCACTTCATCAAGACCCATTTCCTCAGCTATCTCAAGTGTAACATCGAGACCTGTAATACCAAGCCATGGATGTTTGAAGAGTCCTTGATCTATGAGTGAGGGAACCACACGTTTAACAAGGTCTGATGGAATGGCAAACCCAACTCCTGAGAATGTACCGGTTGTCGTAACAATCGCTGTGGTAACACCGATAACCTCTCCAATCTCATTAAGTAAAGGTCCTCCTGAGTTACCAGGGTTTATAGCGGCATCGACTTGTATCACGTCTACAATCAAATACCCACCGACAGCCGTGATGCTTCTGCCTAATTGACTGACTATCCCCTCAGTAATAGAACCACTCAGCCCAAAGGGATTACCTATCGCGTAAACCTTTTGACCCACCCTCAATTCTGAGGAATTTCCTAAGGTCAGAGGATATAGTTGAAAGGGTATATCATCGATCTTCAAAACTGCAATGTCACTATAAGGGTCTGTTCCAAGGAGAGAGGCTTCAAGGATTGTCCCATCGATAAAGGTTACGAGAAACTCTGACGCCTCTTCAACTACGTGGTTATTAGTCACTATCACTCCATTTATATTGTAAATAAAACCTGAACCAGTTGAAGTACTAGTATCAAACAGACTTCCACTTCGAGCTGTCACTTGAACCGTTGACATTATTGTCATATTATACAACATCTCTGGTGAAATATACAGAGGCCCGTTTGCCAGTTCAATTTCATTCAGAATGGCTTGTAAATTTGAGATCTGTTTATGGAGTCCTGAAACTTCTTGTTGATAATCAGCTAGAGTAGATTCTAGATCAGATATCTTATCAAGATAATTATCTTCGATAGTACGGTATTTAGAAAGAAAGTCAACATAAGTAGTTACCATTACCGCAGTAATGATTACCATTATCACAGTGAATGCATGCAATAGGTTCTTATTTTGAGAGGATTCGACCAAATCAAATCATGGAAATTAGTAAGATTGTCAAAGATAACTATAACGGAATTCCATTTCAAGCAGTTCATTTGATTTTTTCTTCGAAGGGCTTGTACAGAATAAAAGTACGACCTCGAATTTCAACAAGTTCAGCTTCAACTTCTTGAGCTATTTCATTTACAAGTTGTTTTTTGGCTTCACGATTTCGATCACGTTTTTGGATTTTTATTTTTACAATTTCTCGATTCTCGAAACATCTGAGTAGCTCATTGATAAATTGAATTGTTTTTCCATTCTTTCCCAAGTACAAATTTGGTTTCTCATTCATCACTTGACTCAAAATTTCTTTACGAGTTTTGGTAGAAAGTATACTCAATCAATCCGCCTTCTTATTAGCATGCGGTTATGCTTTCCACAGTGAAAGCAAGACACCACAATGTGAGGTTCTCTACGCCTCTGTAATCTGACTCTTGAATTAAAACCAGGTACAATAAACCTTTTGCAGGATCTACATATGTTCATTCTATACATTCTAGGCAGTCTTACCTTATACCTCATACCAAGCTTTCTTGCGACATCAACATATCTTTGAGCTCGTGAAGGACTCTTTGAATACGTATCTAAAGCCTCTTTAAATAGCAGGTGAATACGCTCACGCGCTATTTTCCTATTCTGTCTTCGCCTAGACACCTAACAAAACACCTCTCAGAGTCAGGTAAGATAGCGAATGATCAATGCAACAACTTTAGGTAATAAAGTTATCAATGTATATGTTATTAGGATGACTTCTCATTCAAGAAATATTATGCTGAATCTAGTCATAGCTGAAGCAGCCCTTGAGACCATACCTAGATCGATAAAGTATCATCCTGCGATAATAAAAGACGCGACAAAAAGAGGAAAGGAATCTAAAGAAATTTTACTTGACAGATCCTATCATCACAAGGCTATGGAAAAAATCGATAACTCTTGGAAACGTGGACGTCCAGACATTGCACATTTTTGTCTATTAGAAGCATTGGGAAGTCCTCTTAACAAGGAAAATAATTTGACTACGTTTCTTCATTCGATAACAGATTTAGTGTTTGATTTCGATCCTTCAATAAGACTACCCCGAAACTACGTTAGATTTAAAGGACTTATCGAGCAGGCAATTAAACTGGGTAAGGTCCCACCAAATGGGAAATCATTAATCTCTGTCACAGAGAGAAGCATAGAAGAACTCGTAGAAGATGTTAAGCCAACCTTTACCATTGCTTTAAGTACGCTGGGAAAAAAAGAGAACATAGAAGAGGTTGCTGCTACCCTAAATAGTGAAGAAAAACCACTAATACTAATAGGTGGATTCCCATCAGGACATTTTTCTAAAAAAGTTGAATCTCTTGTTGATGAGGCATTTTGTATTTATCCTGAAACACTTGACGCAGGATTAGTTACAGGTAGAATTTTACACGAATATGAGAAAGCCAATAATCTCTGGGATTTGACATCCTAATTATGCATTAACTAATTAGTTACTCCAGTCAAATGAAATAAAAATTGTAAGAAAATATGAGTGCACGGTACGCTTCCTTTGATTATACGCAATGAAGGCAATTA
>Ga0209635_10002336_pt1 | contig 14520 bp, 13 predicted proteins | sample DeeMarSWOR230_32_FD_187463 | JGI IMG/M metagenome (GOLD analysis project Ga0209635, IMG submission 187463) | Marine sediment microbial communities from White Oak River estuary, North Carolina - WOR-2-30_32 (SPAdes) (version 2) | ecosystem: Environmental > Aquatic > Marine > Intertidal zone >... | reverse complement strand
GACCGGGAAAATTGCGTTAGCCCATCTCAATGAATTTCCAGATTACTACACGAGGCTTGAAAAGATGGAAAGGGAAGCCGAAGGTAGAGGGTAATTCTTAGTATGATAGGCCGGGAAAATGTGCAGGCAATCCCTGAGAAGGGATCAAAGACGGGGGATAGACGTGGGTACTAAAGGTAGAAAGAACGTTAAGAAGTCCAAGAAGCAAGTATTAGAAAAGAAAGCACAGAAGGTAGAACAGAAGAAGAGTTAAGTGTATCACCCATAAAGGTAATTAGACCGGGCATGACAATCGCCTGTTTGTTCAGTCTTGCGGTACTCAAAAGGAAATCCTTTTGGAGCACTCGGTTTACAGGCTGCAATTCTACTTCTGGATCGGCCTTCCCCTTTTTGGAGAAGTATCTCTTAGAGTGCTTAGGCGTGTTGGCAGGCCCGGCCTTACTTACTGTGCTTTGACCCCGTCCGCAGTCCTCCTAACCTCCCCATATTAATCCTATCCATAGGCGAGAATTTTCTATGCTGAATCGTGACATGGGCTGAAGCTAAGTTCACATACCGCCTTACCATCTCTAAGGTGGTGTGTCCCAGGATCTGCTGGAGAGAGAAGACATCACCACCGTTTACCAGGTAGTTGGTGGCGAAGGTGTGGCGGCAGAGATGGGGGTGAAGCCGCTTGACTCCCGATTTTCTGGCTATACGCCGAAAAATCATATCCACCGGGTTTCTGGTCAGCGGATTTCCTTCCAAGGTAAGGAAGAGGTTCTGAATTGCGGGGTTAAAGGGCTCAGGTCTGAAGTGAAGCAAATAGCGCAGGAGAGCTTTCTGTACCGTGGCGCCGAAAGGAACAACCCTCTCTTTGCCGCCTTTCCCCATTACCTTGAGGTAACCGCCTTCGATATTGACATTTTCTAGCTCAACGTTCCTCATCTCGCCGCACCTCAGTCCCGTGTCCAGCAGGAGCACCAGGATAGCGTAATTCCGGGCACCAGCTGAGGCATTGGGGTCAACGCAGCCTAAAACCCTCCTTATTTCTTCTTGAGTCAGAATCTCTACCACCTTCGTTGGAGCTCTGGGTGGCTTTAGCCTCGCAAGCCTGTTCTCGTTGGTGTAGCCCTCCTGATAAAGCCAGTTGAAGAACGCTCGTAGAGCCCGGATATAGGTCTGGATGCTGATGGCAGCAAGCTTGCCACTGTGTTTCCGCACATAGGGATTATCCTGCCACCTTCTCCGTTCCTTGAGGTAGAGGATGAACTCCCGGACCTCGGTATCGCCCAGGTCGCCGAGGCTGGTCGATCTCTCGCTCTCAACCAGAAAGCGGTGAAACTGCCTCAAAGCCAGGTTGTACCAGTCGATGGTCTTGGGGCTCTTACCCTCGGTCCTGTTGTAGAGCTCGAAGTGCCTCGCCAGCACGCCCAGTTCGATAGAGTCCTTTTCCAATTCCTCCCACCGCCAGTTTCTTGCTTTGGTCGCTACCATTTTCACTCCTCCTTCTCGCCCGGTCAAAAGCGCGTGACCGGGTTGTGATGTGGGAGTGAGCCTTGTGTGACCTCTAGCCTAGCGAGGCAGGTTGTCGGTGTAACAAGAAAGCCCGCCGCGTCAGGCGGGCTTCAAAGCTGAGGCTCTATCTGGTGGAGCGGGAGAAGGGACTCGAACCCTCGACAACCTGCTTGGAAGGCAGGGACTCTACCAACTGAGTTACTCCCGCAAAATCGTATCTATTGTAGCCCCACATCCCAGCTATGTCAAACGGAGAGTCACTGCTTAACCAAAATGTAGCGGAGCCCAAAGCAACTGAATTGGAGTATCTCACATAAAGGACCCGAGAAAAAGGCTGGAGATAAGGGAGGTAATTGCCATGCCACTAACGAAGAAATGGTGGGGCTGAGGTGGATCTGTGCACATATTGAGTTTTCGTGTGATGTGTAACAGTCCTCGACTTTTGTAGCACATCAAACAAATCGGAAACCTTTGGCTTTAGGTCTCTCGAAAAACCAGACATTCTCAAGCAATACTAGCCTTTCTGGGTAAATTTCTCTGAACCAATTATGCCAAGCCAAGTACTCGTCTTCCTGAAGTTATTTTAGCAGCGATAACAAGCTGTCGGGCATCTTGGCCACAAGCCCGGGATGCTCCGCTTTCGTCAGTTGACTTATCTTTCAATGTACCAGTGCAATGAACCGATCGTAATCTTCCCTGAAGTTAGACCTAAAATACCCAATGACCACCTTATCGAGTGGCACACGAATGAATGGGCGCAGTCTACGAGCAACAACTTCGCCCGGCATAGCAAACCTGTCGACATAGTACTTCAGGAACAGATTAATTGGTTTTTAAGCTTCACCACACGAAGCAGAGCCACCGTCATCAGTTTTTATTTATTCCCGAAATACGGCAACGAACTCCTTATGGAACATGTCAAAATCACCCATAGATTAGCTGGTTCTTGAAACATGTCGGTGGAATGAGTAAGAGACGCATACTTGGGGACTAACGTTGCCTGCACCCAAGTCAGCGGTAGATAGCCTCGTCGATCGTGCAGCGGAAGAACTCGCCCTCTGGCTCGAAGCGTCCGGTCCCGAAGTACCAGCCAATCCGCAGCTTAGACGGGATGGTGAACCCCCCGAAGGTGCATTCCTCTTCAGCCATTCCGCCAAACGGCAACGCTCCGTACCCGTGGCCCTCCGGGTTGCCCCATCGAAGCATTGACACGCTGCGGATTCGCCCTTGCTCGTCGAGAAACAGCTCGCAGTGCGCGTGCTGCTCTCGAAGCGTCACATCGGCTCCCACGTGCGTGGCATCCCGCTCGCTCCAGGCGACGCCGTGATCGAGCAGCACCGAGGGAAGCCACACCGCCTCGATCTGCATCCGCTCCATAGCCGACCGAGAAACGTCGGGCCCCGACGCCGTCAAAATCGGCACGATGCCCAGCAGACTCCAGCGCATGGCACCCTCGCCGTCGATCCATCGATCGAAGCCAGTGACCGACAGACCCCTCATCCTCACCTTGGCGCGCCACACGAAGCCTCGGTCCCATCGAATCACCTGGTCGGCATCGAAGGGATGCCAAGTTGCCTTGAGCCGAAACGTCCCACGCATCTGCAGCCGGACCACCGACGCTCTGGGCGTCCCCGGCGCGATCGCGTGCTCGAGGTACCACCGTGCCGCCGGTGGGAGCGCAGCCACCTGCTCAGGACGGAACGGTGCTCCTGGTTCCGCCGGAGCATTCCAGAGTTGATCGAATGCGGTGTCCTTGCTCATGCGCGCCCTCCCTAAACTGGCTCCATTTTACGCAAATACATCTTTGAGAGCAATAGAGAAGGAAGTTGAATCGGCAAAGCGAACAATTGTCAGTTTAGTATATGCAATAAGAGGGTGGTGATGGCTCCGGCTACAATATAGGAGCGCATAGGTAGAAGCCCCAAATCTATGTAGAAGGAGCCATCGAAATGAAGAATAGCGCAGCTAGGAAACTCAAGCAAGTCACATCAGGGTATCTGAGAGTGGGAGTGGACCCACATAAGAGGAAACATGCTACAGTGGCCATGACTCAAGATATCACGGTTCAGAGCAAGTTTAAGTTTGTTGCGAAAGTTTAGCACTCTGCTCTACACTTTTTTTCGCTACGGATGATCGCTACGATGCTCGTGAGACTGCCCCAGTCCCTCATCCTGGACCTCTCAGCACCCGGGCTCTCCGTAGTGCCCGCAGCAGGTCTGCCTTCGCCATATCTTAATAAAATTGTTCCGAAAGATCAGCCGAAGCTTCTTGGACAAAGGCATAGGAACCGACATATTGGTGAATACGGCTCGCATATTTGGCACGTTATTCCACCTCCTTTGGCATCTCGATCGCTGTCTTGATGTTGTCTGGAGCAAGGTGAAGGGCATCCTTAGACTCCTCCAAAGGCCCCTTGTCTACCAGAGCAACTTTTAGACCATGGTCTGCAGCTTCATCTACAATAAGCATTCCACATCCGGATCCAACTACAATAACGTCATAGTCCTTCATGTTGTAGCCCCTCCTCACATAATATTTCCTTTGTCTACTATTTCAGGGTGTGCATATTATATAGCATTCATCGCATTCTGCAAGGGTTTACGGTCTTCAAAAGCGAAACTCACTTCCATAACAGGTAATCCAAAGGGCTATACGGTACTGCCAGCAACAGTAACTTGTAGCGATATAAACGAGGCGTATGATTTGATTTTCCTATTTTGTCGCCTATGTTGTTGGTGTGTTATAATATCTTTTACCCTGAAGCCCACGGGAGGGGTGGTTAATGAAATCAAAATATTTTGGAGTTAGCCACCAACGCAAGAATCGGCCTGATCCCTTCAAGCTCAGTCACCCTCCCATGCTCGTGGGCTATACCTATGACCCCGAAGATGCCTACAAAGCCCGGAATGAAAACCGCCTCTTAGCTATCCGACTTGAGACCAATCGCTCCTGCAACCTGCGATGTCGCTATTGCTATGCTGAGAGCGGAGAGTGGATGGAAAACGAGTTGAGCTACGAGGCGCTGACCGATGTGATCAGGCAGTCCAAGGAGCTAGGCGTGCATTCCATAGTAGTGATCGGGGGTGGCGAACCCACAATCCACCCCAAGTTTCAAGATTTAATTTCTTTCATCCATTCCCTGAATATTGTCCCTGTAATCTTCACCAATACCATAACAGTCACCAGGGACTTGGCCAAGTTCCTCTATACAAAGCAAGTCTCAGTGATGGGCAAGCTAGATTCACTACGTCCCGAATTGCAAGACTTTCTGTCAGGGCGCAAGGGGACTTTTAATCGTATCCAGAAGGGCCTAAACAACCTGATCGAAGCCGGCTTAACGCAAGTGGAGGACCCCCAAAGACTGAGGTTGGGCGTGTCTTTTGTGACCAATAAACTAAATCTGGGAGAGATAGAGGAGATATGGCACTTCTGCCGCCAGAGAAACATTTTCCCAAATATTGAGGTGCTGACGCCCACCGGTAGAGCCAAGCGTGAACTGCCTGATTGTAGTGTCGCACAAGAGGAGATAAACAAGTATAAGCTCCGACTCCTGGAGATAGATAGAAGCTGTTATGGCTATGACTGGCTACCGTATACACCCCTGCCAGCAAGCGGCTGTCTTCAACACTTATATAGTCTTTATGTGACCATAGAGGGAAATGTCAGGCCCTGTGCTCCCACCAAGTTCGATGAGCATCCCGCCCTACAGGACAACGGGATTTATCCCCACAATATACTGAGACGCTCCCTGCGCGAGATTTACGAGGATCCCCTATTTCAGTATGTCAGGAATATCGATCGATACCTGGAAGGGAAATGTCAGGGTTGTGAACACTTGAGCGAGTGTATTGGTTGTAGGGGGTATGCCTACAGCGTCGGAGTTAACAATGGTAATGACCCGCGTGCTGCCCTCCGCAGCGAGTGCCTTTTATGCTTCAAATAACTGAGGAAATACTTGAAGACGATCGAGCTAGTAACAAGGAACGAGCTTGAAGGAAGGCTCAAGGATTGCCTGGAGCAGCGCCAGATGCCCGATTACTTCCTGTACCTGGATGATTCCGGTGTCAGAAACTGGCTCACTCTGGACAGTTCGGAGGAATTTCCGGTTGCTTCACGGTTGGCCGACCTCCTCAGGCAGAACCTCCCTTCCATAGCCCAGCACCTTTCTGGCAGATTCGACCTGGTCAGTATAGGTGTGGGCAGTGGTGAGAAAGAGCGTATGCTACTAGAAGCCCTTATACAGCGCGGTGTGACCAAATACTTTGCCGTGGACATCAGTAGCCAGATGGTGGATAAAGCCCTGAATACCGTGGCCGATATCGCTGTGGCCAAGACCGGTTTGGTAGCTTTCTTGGAAGACTTGGCCAGGTTGCGACATTTCTGGAATTGCCCAGTTCTGCTATGCCTGCTGGGCAACAACTTCTGCAACTACGAGCCGGATTATCTCTTGGAGATCGTTCACGATCAACTTGAACCAGACGACCTATTTCTGTTTGATTGTCATCTGTTTCCCACCCAGCAAGAGGGCGAAGAACCAGAACGAGAGCAGGTAGAACGGATATACCACTCGGAACCGAACGTACGCTTCAACATCGATCCCCTAGTGCAGCGAGGGCTGGACCAAAATAGCTGTGTTTTCCACCTAGAGATTTTGCCGATGGAGACGAGTCTGGGCACTACATACAAAACCAACAAATGGATACAGATCCTTAAAGATACAGCGATATCATGTGGGCCAAATCAAGTCTTATTTGCAGCAGGCGATATCATCCACATGGGCTTCACATATAAATACACGTGCCAGCAGGTGCAGGACTATCTACAACAGTATGGCTTTCAGAAAGTGGAACTTTTTTTGAGCCTCGACGGCGATAACCTGCTAGCCCTCATCCAGAAACGACCGGACTGAAGGAGACAAGACTATGCGTGAAATCATATGCACCAAAATACCTTATGGGTGCGAAGAACTCGGCAGACTTACCCGGGTTATGATGCACAGGCCCGGCAGAGAACTGGAACTTATCAATCATGAAAATTATCGGCAATGGCTATTCGACCGAGTTCCCAATATAGATCGGTTCATTGAAGAGCATGATCGCTACCGGGAGTTGCTAGTTTCTTACGGAGTTAAGGTCCTTGAATTAACTGACTATGTCAACGAGCACTGTAGGTTGACGACCCGTATGCCAAATCTCACATATCTACACGATAGCGCTGTCATTTCCAGCAAAGGGGCTATCCTCTCGTCAATGGCTTGGGAGGGCAGGAAAAACGAAGAGGTGGTGGTGCGCGAAGCCTTGACCAACTTAGGTATCCCCATATTCATCGAGTTCGACGACCCTCAGGATGCTTTTGAGGGCTGTCTGTTGTTATCTACTGAGACAGTGCTGGTGGCAGAAACAGAGCGACACAGCCAGAAAGCCATCAACAAGTTTATCCCCATGGCCCTCCAAGCATTCCAGGAAGTGATCTACGTCGATGTCCCCAAAGCCCGGCACTATATGCATCCAGACACCGTATATAACCGGGTAAGCCCGCACCTAGCAATCACCTATCTCCCCGCACTCAAGACTACTTATCGGTTCACCAGCAGAGGCGTTGACAAGATAGATTTCGCCGAATATATGCGACGCAAGGGTGTAGAACTCATCAATGTCTCCGACTCGGAACAACTGAGGTTAGCCTGCAGTTTCGTGCCCCTCCAGTCCGGGGTTATTCTCCACTATGACAACGCCTTGGATAATGGGACCCAAGCCCTCCTAGCCAGAAAGGGGGTGGAGATCATCTTTTTTCACCCTGAGGCTATAACGGCCGGAGGAGGTAGCCTGCGATGCATTACATTAAGACTACATAGAGAGCCCCCACAATAGCGTGCTACAATAATCAACCTTCTTTGCCGCTCATTAATGTCCTGTTTTGGATAGCTAAAAGGCCGAGTACTCGGCCTCGAGTTCAGCGCCGAAGCTTGGCCAAGCGCAGACCGTTAGCATAATACCAAAGAGCAGCACATTTTCAATTTATTATGGCTGTATTCTAGAAGTCGCTTCTATGCTGCCACATCAGTGAGCGCAAACCATCTTGTATTGAGCACCTTTAGCACCTCTTCGATTGCAGGAATGTGCCACTGCCTGATGCTGGTGCAGATATGCATGTGATGGGGTCATAATAGACCGCCTCAGTGTCCCGGCAGGAGCTTAGCTGCTACCGCTTACCAAGGCGTATACACGAGGTTCATCCAAGTTTACGCTTGCGAAAGACTCGGCTACAGGCAGATTATGGTGGGAAACAAGCGCTGTTGCTTATTTCCCTTGGCTACTGTATTATAAGCTCAACCCGTACCAGGATTCTGTAATCAAAGCCAGAAGGAGCTACTACTATGAGCCAACTGCGAAAGCTATTCGAACCCATCAAGATCGGGGAGATGGAGCTGAAGAACAGGATAGTAATGCCAGCCATGTTGCTAGGCCTTGGAGCCGACGGCAGAGTAACAGACCGCTTCAACGACTTTTACGCGGAACGGGCCCGAGGTGGTGTGGGCCTCATCGTCATCGGGCTAGTCCCTCCACTCTATGCTGGGCCCCTTCTCCCCGGGATCGTGGCAGCATATAGCGACGAATTTATCCCCGGTCTACGGGAGTTTGCTGACCTCATGCATGAGTGTGGGGCCAAGGTAGCTATGCAGATATCCGTCCTTGGGATCCTGGCAAAAGACGACGGTAGCATTGAGATGGTCGGACCTTCCGATATAAGCGTCGATAGGAATCCCGATGCCCCTAAACCGAGGCCGCTGACTATTGAGGAGATCAGGCGGATTGTGGAATCCTACGGCGATGGAGCCCGCCGGGCACGAGAGGCAGGGTTTGACTCTGTCGAGGTTAACGCCATTGCTGGCACCGGTCTCGGCAGCCATTTCCTTTCCGCCCATACCAATAAGCGGACCGATGGTTATGGTGGCGACATAGAGAACAGGTCTCGATTCCTGCTGGAATGTGTGGAAAGTATCAAGCAGAAGGCAGGAAAAGACTACCCACTGCTGTGCCGTGTTTCTGGCGCCGATTTCATGGAGGGGGGCAATACCCTGGATGACACCAAGATAGTTGCTCCCATGATCGAGAGAGCCGGTGTTCATGCCCTAAATGTATCCACTGGATGGCATGAAGCCCCGGTTCCGTTCATTCAGATGGCGGTGCCCCGGGCAAATTGGATATATCTGGCGGAGGAGATCAAGCAGGCGGTCAGAATTCCGGTTATAGGTGGCACCAGGATTCCCGACCCCCGCCTTGCTGAGCAGATACTAGCGGAGGGAAGGGTGGATATGGTGTATATTGCCAGGCCTCTTATCGCTGACCCAGAGTGGCCTAACAAGGCCAGGGAGGGGCGATTCGATGATATACGGCCTTGCATTGCCTGCTCTTTTTGCTTCGATGGGTTAACTGAGCCACACGGTATACGATGCTCAGTTAACGCCAGGGCAGGCCGGGAGGCCGAATACAGCATTGAACCAGCGAAGCAGCCGAAGAAGGTGCTCGTCATAGGAGGCGGACCCGCAGGTATGGAGGCAGCCCGGGTAGCTGCCATGAGGAGACATGAGGTTATCCTGGCAGATAATAGCGACCACTTAGGTGGGCGACTCCTGGTGGCCATTCTGCCTCCACACAAAGAGGAGCTTAGCGGCCTGACAAGGTATCTGGCAGGGCAGATGGAAAAGCTTGGTGTAAGAGTCAGGCTTGGAGAAGAGGTCACTGTTAGAACGGTCGAGGAACTGAAGCCCGACGTGGTTATTGTAGCCACCGGAGCAACACCTTTAGTACCTGACATCCCAGGGGTAAGCGGCAAGAACGTGGCTACAGCTATAGATGTGCTCACGGGTAATCGTGAGGTTGGCGAGACGGTGGCCGTAGTAGGCGGTGGACTGGTTGGCTGCGAGACGGCTGAGTTCCTAGCCGAAAAGGGCAAGAATGTGACCATCCTCGAGATGCTGGGCCGGATAGGAGCCGACATCGGACGAACCACCCGATGGGTAACTATGCAGCGGTTGAGGAGCCTCGGAGTTAAGATGGAGAGAAATGCCAAGGTCGAGGAGATAACGGATAAGGGGGTGCGGGTTAGCCGAGACGGCGCAAGCATGTTCTTTGAGGCAGACAGCGCGGTGCTGGCTGTGGGGATGGAGCCTAATCGCCAGCTTGCCCAGGAACTTGAGGGAAAGGTGAAGGCCCTCTATGTCATAGGCGATAGCGCTGAACCAGCCAAAATAACTGAGGCCATAGAGAGCGGCCTTCGGGTTGCCCGGGGAATCTAGGTGCTAGGAATGTCTCCAGCCGAGGAAATGAGGATGGGCTATGAATTATCAATATCTGAAGTTCGAAAGCCACAATGGCATCGGCGTTCTCACTCTCAACCGTCCGGAGCAGCTCAACGCCCTGTCGCTGCCACTCGTTGAGGAGTTGTGTGGTTTCTTTTCCAGCGCCAGAGATGATTATCAGACCCGTGTCATCATCATGAGGGGCGCGGGCAGTGCTTTCTGCGCCGGTGCCGATCTAAAGGATGCTAGGGGGCGCGTTTCCGAAGAGGCTTTCGCCTCGCCGCAGGCCAAGTACAAGTTCCAGCAGATGTTTGGTAACATCGTAGTTCAAATGCGTGAGGCACCCCAGCCCCTCATTGCAGCCGTCCGCGGACCTGCTGTTGGTGGAGGTTTAAGCATCGCCCTGGCCTGCGATACCCGCATCGCAGGGGAGTCGGCGCGTTTCAGCGCTGCCTTTATTCGGATAGGGGTCACCGCTGGTGATATGGGAGCCTCCTATTTCCTGCCCCGTCTAGTGGGACTATCGCGTGCCGCCGAGATCCTTTATACAGGGCGCTTTATAGATGCGGCGACTGCGGATCGTATTGGCCTAGTATCGTGCGTTGTCCCCGATGATAAGCTAGACGAGGAAGCGATGGAGCTAGCCCGCGATATGGTGCGAAACTCGCCCTTCGGCCTGCGGCTGAGCAAAGAACTCCTGAACCAGAACATCGACGCTCCGAGCCTCACTACCGCTATCCACCTCGAGAATCGATCTCAAGCCCTTTGTCTTCTCACCGAGGACTGCATGGAGGGTATACTTGCCTTTCTGCAAAAGAGGGAGGCACAGTACCACGATCGCTGAAATGAGGTATTCACGCACTGCCCGTCGCCCAAATTTGCGATCCTGGGCAGTAGCGACGAACAAATCGCAGAACTAGTAGCCATAGATGCGCTCTAGTAGCCCCAGCTTGGATGAGGAGTATGAGCATGATCATAGATTTTCACTACCATGTTCTTGCTGAGGACTGGTATCCCGAGGGGTGGTGGCAGGCTATTGCAGGCACCTATGTACACGGCTTGAGGTCGGTAGGGCTCCAGATGGGTTTTGAGGCAGTGAGGGAGACCATGATCCCGTCCCTCTGGGATCCGGAGGGGGAGACCCTCATCGCCGAGATGGATGAAGCCGGTATCGATAGGACGGTGATCCTGCCCATGGATTTCGGGTTTCTCTTTGGCGAGCCAAAGCTCTCCATCGAGGAGCAGAACAGGGCTTTTGCCGACATCCAGAAGATGCACCCTGACCGGATCGTGGCCTTCGCCACCGTGGATCCAAGGAGGGCTAACGCTGTGGCGCTGATTGAGCGGGCCATCGGGGATTGGGAGCTTAAGGGGCTCAACTTGTATCCGGCAGCGGGCTTCTATCCCAACGCGAGGGAGACCTATAGCCTGCTGGAGAGGGTCTCCCGGTTTGGCGTGCCGGTGGTGGTTCATACCGGCCAGATGGCCCCTGCACCACTTCGTATCAAGCATGGCGACCCAATATATCTAGACGACCTCCTCGTTGACTTCCCCGATGTCACCATAGTTGCCGCCCACATGAGCTTCGGGTGGCACGAGGAACTGATCCATATGGGGGCTCTCAAATTCAACCTGGCTACCGACATCTCCGCCTGGCAGGATGTTGCCAGTTCAAGATATCGGCTTTTCTGCGAGCGTCTAAGGGCGGCTCTGGACCGACTTGGCCCGGAGCGTGTGCTGTGGGGCACCGATGGGCCCTTACCCCGGCTGCTCATGTCCAGCAAGGATTATCTCCAGATCATACGGAGCCTCCCCGAAAAGGCACCCGATGGAATAGTCTTTACAGAGGAGGAGGTCTCTGCCATACAGGGTGGAAATGCCGCCAGGATCCTAGGGCTCTAGTCTAGCTTTTAAGCCCTCCTAGTGGTCTCTTCAGTCATGGGCTGCTAATACTTGGAAGGACTGCTGGCTAGACCTTGAGGCGTTGATGCTACGCCTAGAGCCTGGGCAAGCTGGAATGAACAAGTCCTGACTGTAGCTAGTCTCGATGCATAGGCATGATGCCACATAGCTTGACACCCATTATAGCTAAATGCTAAGATTCAACAAGCCAAAGCGAATTAGACGGGTCGTCTGAATAGCCGGTAGGCGACATCGCGGACTTCGTATGCCTGTCCACTGGGGAAGGAGGAGAAGCGATGCCTTTTGAACTAACGAGCACTGCCTTTGCCCCCGGGGAGCTAATTCTCCGCAAGTACACATGTGACGGCGAGAATATCTCACCGTCGCTGCGATGGAGCGATCCACCTCAAGCCACTCAAAGTTTTGCTCTAATCGCCGACGACCCAGACGCACCGATAGGCACCTGGATTCACTGGGTCCTCTATAACCTGCCGGCCGCAGTCCGTGCCTTGCCAGAGGCTGTCCCCCCTGATGCTGACCTCGCCGACGGTAGCCGACACGGTAAGAACAGTTGGGGACGGCTGGATTATGGTGGCCCATGTCCCCCCAGCGGCACTCACCGCTACTTCTTCAAACTGTACGCTCTGGATACGGTGCTCGACCTATTAGCTGGTGCCAGCAAGGAGCAGTTGCTTCAAGCGATGGAGGGTCATATCCTGGCCCAGACAGAAGTAATGGGGGTATACACCAGGCAATAGCGGCTTACGACTAGACGCTGCGGCTTAACAGCATTTTAGCGATAACAGATGAGCATGCCGCTTGCCTTTGTTTGAAGATTATTTTCCTCGATACTTGCAATTACTGTCGCACAGTTGCCACTCGTAGAGAGTATCACATACCTTGAAGGTTAGGAGGCCTGGCTGTGCCGACTCCAGTATATTTTGCGACAAGGTTCTTCACGACAAAGTCAAAACCTTTTTGAAATATCTACATGTCAGAGGCCTGCCCGGTTGGAAGATTGAGGTAATATATGGAGGGGCTTGATCCACAGCAACAGCTCAGGCTGGCACAACGTCTCTACGCTGGGCTCCAGGTGGGGCAAGAAATTGGACCGTTGGAGACGGTATTCACTGAGAAAGACGTTCGAGACTACGCCGCCTCTATCGACGACGAGAATCCGTGGTACCTAGAAAGGCCGCTCTCGGGGCAAGAGGTGGCGCACCCTGCGATGACAGCTGCCTTCTATGTTTTGTTGTGTCAGGAAGCGTGGGCCAAGGTTCTTGGGGATGCCGCTGAATCCCTAGTTGCAATCCATGCCAAGGCAGAGCACCATTATGCAAACCCAGTTCCCATTGGTAAGCGGCTCATCGTTCAGGGTAAGGTGGCCGAGAAGTACATCCGGCGCGATAGATACTACATAGTGATGGAGCTATGGACCGTAGATGAGGACGGGCGGGACATTGTCCGTACCATGGATACACTTCTATTGTCGCCAGTCAGGATATCGGAAAAGGCAGACTAGGGAGAGGAGGTGACGTACATGGTTTGGACGACAAGAGAACCGGAGGTGGGCAGCGAGATCACTCCGGTGACAAAGACAGCGAAGAATACAGCTCTGGGTATGGGAATCCACGATGACGCCAGGGCGAGAACACTCGGATTCAAGGGAGCATTAGTGCCTGGAATTACCTCCCTCGCCTACGTCATAGAGATGCTGATGAATTTATTCGGCGACAACTGGATGACTAGCGGAGAGATAAGCCTGTCCTTTGTCAACCCTCTGTATGAGGGCGAAAGGGTAACGGCCAGAGCGATCGTTCGCCAAAAGAGAGCAGAGGACAAGGGGCTAAGGCTTTTCTTGGAGGTGTGGGCTGAGAACGATGAAGGCGTGAAGGTAGCGGCAGGAACGGCCAGCGGTCTTTTACCACAGATTGCCGCGCGGTGAAGCCCTAATAACTCGTATGGGATATTTCCTTTTGACGTCGGCTATACTTAGACTTAGAAAGGAGGAGAAAAGCAATGCATCCATCAATGGAAGCCCTGCGTTACACGAAAGACTGGCAGCAGGAGTACAAGGGCAAGCTGGTTCTAGCCGAGGAAGCGGTTAAGGTGATAAAGTCAGGAGACCTGGTCTTTCTCCCTCTGCCCGGGTCTCCTCCTATGTTGCAGCAGGCCCTGGCTGCTCGCGCCCCTGAGTTGAAGAATGTGAGGGTTCTATGTTCAGCCCCCGCTCTCAATCCCGGCTGGTTCTCGCCAGGCATGGAAGAATCATTCACTCCCATCGTGGAGCTCTTCATTGGAGGCATCGCTCGCGCTGCCCATGATGAGGGCAGGGTCGATTACCTCCCCGATCTATTCTCTCTACGCTTCAAGGGACTAGATGAGGGAAGGCCCGAAAGTAAGGACAAAGAGGTTGATGTCTACCTTACCTCGGTCTCACCTCCGGACGAACATGGCTTCTGCAGTTTCGGTGCTAGCATGTGGAACAAGAGAAGCTACGCTAAGAGATCGAAGTGCGTGATTGCCGAGGTGGAATCGGCCCACATCAGGACCTACGGCACAAACTACATCCATGTTTCGGAGATCGACTACTTTGTAGAGGTGCCCGAGGAGCATGAACTCAGCGATGAGGAGTGGCAGGAACTGTATCAGATATTTTTCAAGAAGGAACCGGCGGAGGTTAAGGCCAAGCTGCGGGTGTACACCCCACGGGCGCTACGCGTTGTATTAGAGGTGCTCAGGGTGGTAGGAGGTGATGTCGCCGCCCCCCATCTAGGCCTCGATGAGCCCACCGAGGCAGCCCGTGGCATTGCCCCCTA
>Ga0209635_10002335_pt1 | contig 14523 bp, 11 predicted proteins | sample DeeMarSWOR230_32_FD_187463 | JGI IMG/M metagenome (GOLD analysis project Ga0209635, IMG submission 187463) | Marine sediment microbial communities from White Oak River estuary, North Carolina - WOR-2-30_32 (SPAdes) (version 2) | ecosystem: Environmental > Aquatic > Marine > Intertidal zone >... | reverse complement strand
CTTTTGTGGGCTGTTAAATGGTTCATAGCTCCTTCCTCCTTATCCGTTTTTTTAAGGAGCTTACCATTAGCGGCCCACTTTGTTTAAGCCCCCAGGCCTACATAGGATCTAACTGTATCCTTGAATTTCCGCTGACCCCCATAAATGCAAGGTTTCTTTCGCATATCGATAATTTTGGCTCGCCTCCCTCCGCAATGACCCATCTTGAATCTATCGACTTAAGCCTTTGATGTGAAAGGATTCTTAGGACACCAGCAGGAGTATTACCTTCTCTGTTCTGAACGGATTTTTCTTGCAGTTCTTTTAATCTTTCGGCTTCCTCTTCTTTTTCAATCTGCTCGTATAGCTCCGCTATATTCTCGCAAACACTTGCCACAAGGGGATGGTCTGGCACCAAGACGGCTTTCTCCAGGGTGTTCTTGAGGGCTTTTTTAAGAACCAGATACTCTAACAAAAAATGTCCAGCTTTAGGGGTTCACTCCATCCGGTTCAAAAAGGGTTTGACTTTTTTACCACTGTGGTATAAGGTTGGATACATTTTGAAGACCTCATTATTACGATGTCGAGTAGCTCATAACTTAAATCTTATGGCGTGAGATATGAGAGAAGGTTTCTGGAAGGTACCGATACGCAGCCTCTGGGGGTTTTTTCTATCTTCTTGGAGATGGTTCGACAGCAGGTGAACGGTCTATTCGACAGGCCATCCAGCCTTGATGAATAACCAACCAATTGAGGAGAACTATGAGGAAAGATTCCATGAGTCTAACGCAACGGCGAGTTCCTTGTGCTTTTTAGCTGCGTTTTGACATCACCAGGCGTGGTAGCGTAATCACCTACGAGAGTAAAACTAGATACAAGGAAATTTCTCAGCAATTTAACATTAGAGATGGAGAGGAGCGAAGATGGAAAGGGATCATTATCTGTTTTGCCCTGGTCCTGTATTGGTATCGGAGAGGGTTCGCAAAGCATTGCTACATCCGCAAGTGGGCTACAGAATGCCGACCTTCGAGAAAGTGATTCAAAACCTTCAGAAAAACCTTCTAAAGGTTTATAAAGCAAACGAGGAATACACAGTTCTGTTAATCACCGGGTCGGGCACTGCAGCAAACGAGACGGTTATTTCCTCCTACTTCGCTCCAGGGGATGAAGCACTTCTCGTCAAAAACGGAGAATTCGGGTGTCGTCTTGAGGAAATCCTAGATATCCATGGAGTGAAAACGACAGTTCTCAATTATGAATGGGGAACGCGTCCTGAGGTGTCCGACGTTGAAGACCGATTGAGGAAGAATGCAAGAATCAAGGCCATTCTCATGGTCTTTCATGAAACCAGCACCAGTGTGATCAATCCTGTGAGGGAGGTGGCAGAGCTGGCTCGTCGGTTTGAGAAGACTTACATTGTTGATGCTATTAGCGCCTTGGACTCAGAGGATTTGGACGTTTTAAGGGATTACATGGATTTCTGTACGTGTTCGTCCAACAAATCTCTAAGCAGTCTGCCAGGAGTCGGAATTATCTGTGTCCGGGTATTGAAAATAGAGGAGACGAAGAACAGCAAACCCAGGGTGGCCTATCTCAACCTCAAGAAACTTCATGAGTCGTCGAAATACCTTCATACCCCCAATACGCCCTCTGTGACAATGTTCTATGCTCTGGATGCTGCCGTTGAAGAGCTTCTGGATGAAGGCCTTGAAAACCGAATCAATCGCCATAAACGATGTACCAGGATCATACGAGAAGGTGTCAGGGTAATGGGCTTACGTACGCTCATCGACGATGAAACTGCCTCCAACACCGTCACCTCGGTTCTTTTACCCGAGGAGATCGAGCTGGAGGATTTTATTCAGATGCTAGACGATAAAGGATACACTGTCTACCCGGGCAAACGACACCTGAAGGAGCGAAACATGTTTCAGATTGCCAACATGGGTCAGATCTATGAGGACATGTGCCACGACTTATTGAGGGCTATGGCCGAGACCTTGGAGGAGTTGGCACCGCGACGGGCGATGGCAAGGGATGCCCTTGCCGAGGCTATGAAGTAGGCTAGATAGACGATTGGTAGACGGTTGAATCAGCAAGTCAATCTAAGGTGGAGCCATTTTATCGGCGGCTCAAAGAATGTTGGAAAACAGCCTGCCATGAGAAGATCAAAAGCTGTGGGATTTTAGCTCATTGACATTATTACCTGACAAAAATATTTTTTTCAAAAAAAGGGAAACTAGCAAAATGCCTTGGGAGTGTCGAAATCTTCCTGGAGTTGGCGCGCTGATTACGACTGGAAGGATTTTTGAAAACTAGATGATATTCAATGCTTAATACGGTAAAGAGACGGCCCAGGCGAAATAAAAGAAAAGGGGTGACGGGTAGAAAGATCTCAAAGGAGGATTTTCAAGAGGGGGTAGAATCGGGAGAGATGAAAAATGAACTGAAGAGGGCGATAGGCTTAGGATCCCCGGGTCTGCCGTCTGCCAAAAATCAAGGAGGGCCAATTATGAAAAAGAGAAGGGGAGCAAAAAAAGAGGTGACGCGCAGGGATTTCCTAAAAGTGGCGGGGTCGGCTGCCACAATCACCTTAGCCAGTGCAAGCATCGGCCCTTTCATTCGGACGAGCAAGGCTGCTAAACTGGAGATTCGGTGGCTCGGTTGGGAGCACTATAATGTAAAGAAGCTGACAGCAGAGTTTGAAAAGATCAACAAGTGTAAGGTCAGTGCCGGATTCTTCGACGCTAACTCCGAAGCTTACAACAAATTGAAAGCCGGAGGGACTAAGGATTTCGACCTCGTTATGGCCGACGGGTTCTGGCCGAGACTCTATGCTGAGCAGGGAATGTGTCAGCCCGTAGACTATGGAAAATTGAGTAACCTTAAATATGTCCATAGCGACTTTGTTCCCCCCCAATACGTCCTACTTCAAGAGGAAAAGGGCACCAACATGATTGCCTCTCCTAACTGCTGGGGAGGCTATGGATTTACCTATAATACTGAGAAGATCCCGACAGAAGATGCGCATACAATCTGGCTCCTGTTCAATGAAAAATACAAGGGCCATCTCTCCACCAGTGGTCGGCACGACGAAAACATCGCATTGGCTGGCATCTACGTTTGTTATCATAATGGGAGAACCAAGCAACCGAACTTTAACCCCTATCGGCTTACCGATGAAGAGCTTGAGGAAATTAAAAAAATGCTCATCAAACAGAAGCGGCTTCTCGTGATGCGGTGGCATGCAGTGGAAGACCTGGAGCGGATGATGAGGGCTCAGGTTGTTTGGGCATCTCCCGAGTGGTCTGGGATCTTCCGAAGGATCTATTTCGACTATGAGGCCGGGAAAACCAAGCTCAAAATGGACCATGTGCTTCAGCCCAAAGAAGGCGGATTAGGCTGGGTGGATACCTGGTGCATCACCTCTGGAGTGACCGGTAGCGAAAAGCTGGAACTCTGTCATAAATGGATTGATTGGCGGTTGAAACGTGAGAACATGGCCATCATCGCCCATGAGATCGGATGGTCTCCGTGTATCGACGTTAGGCCACTGATTCCTAAAGCAGATACGCTCACGTTGTTCCAGAATGAGACCCACAAGATTCATAGCTTGTACCAGTTTGACGCACCGGACAGGCCGGAAAAATGGGAAGAGATCTGGACCGCAGTCGAAGCAGCCTAACGCAATATGGACAGGAAGCAGGGGATCTTGCTTCCTGCCCTGAATTTACGCCTTGGGAAAGATGATGGAAAAAACAGTTGTTCGTTTGGAACAAGTGAGAAAGACCTTTGGCAGGGTTGTTGCGGTTGACCGCATAGATCTGGGAGTGAAAACAGGAGAATTTTTTGCCGTTTTGGGACCGAGTGGTTCAGGGAAGACGACCCTTTTGCGAATTATCGCAGGGCTGGAGACTCCTGACCAGGGGCGGGTCCTCATTGAAGATGAGGATGTGACCCTCTATCCCCCCTATGAAAGGTATACGGGAATGGTCTTTCAGGAGTTCGCTCTTTTCCCTCACAAAACCGTGGCAGAGAATATCATCTTTCCCCTAAGGATGCAGGGACACCTGAAAGATGAGCAGGAAAAACAGCTCAAGTGGGTCCTGAATCTGATCAAGCTGCCCGGTTATGAGGACCGCTTCCCACACCAGTTGAGCGGAGGGGAGAAGCAACGGGTCGCTCTGGCTCGTGGACTGGTCTCCCGACCTAAAGTGCTCATGTTGGATGAACCGCTGGCCAACCTCGACAGAGAACTGAGAAAAGAGATGGAAGTCGAGGTCCGAAGATTCCAGCTCGAACTTGGAATCCCCTTTATCTATGTCACCCACAATCAAGAGGAAGCTCTCACAATGAGTGATCGGCTTGCCCTGATTAAGGACGGCTCTTTGGTTCAGGTGGGGGATAAGCTGGAAATTTACAACCATCCCAAAACAAGCTTTGCGGCGGGATTTGTAGGTTCCTCCAATTTATTCGAGGGAGAAATAGTTGAGATAGAAGATGACGCCTTTGTGATGGATTATAAAGACCTCAAGATTCGGACGCCAAAGTGTGAAGGCGGGCAAAAGGGGGACACCGTTAAGCTCTTTGTCAAAACCGAACATATGGAACTGGGGAAACAACTGAAGGGTATAGAAAATACGATGGAAGGAATTGTCAGAGACTCCATTTTCAAGGGACAGTACGTTGACCATATTATCGAATTGAAAAACAAGGCAGTCATTACGGTGAGCCGAAACATTTCGGACAGGGTTCAGATCAAAAGAGAGGATATGGTTCAGGTCGGATGGAATATCCAGGCCGGACATGCTTTTACGGATTGAAATCATGGAGAAGGGAGAAGGTTTGATCAGCCGGGTGTTTCGGAACCGGAGGGTGAGAATTGGCTTTTTTGTGCTCCCGGCGACGGCTTATCTATTTGTCTTTCTAATTCTGCCCATGATATCAATTCTGATTTTTAGCTTCTGGAGGACAGAGCGGTATGTTTTGATTCCTGACTGGAATGTGCATAACTATGTGACCATCTTTACGCAATGGGCATACATTAAATTTCTCTTGAAGTCTATCACCATGGCCTCTTTTGTTTCGGCCATCTGCTTATTGTATGGATATCCAGTTGCCTATTTTGTCGCGAAAGAAGGAGGACGATATCGTCTTATTCTTTTGATACTGACGGCGGCTCCCTTCTTTACTGGTACACTCTTAAGGATAACGGCCATGCAACATATATTGGGTCCGATCGGTCTCCTCAATATGTTTCTGGCCAATATTGGCCTTGCACCCATACAGGTTTTGATGTACACGAATCTCTCCTCGTCCATCGGCTTCGTCTATCTGTGGATTCCTTTTATGATTTTGGCCATCTATCTGTCTCTCCTCAACTTCGATTTCGAGCTATTGGAGGTGGCTAAGATCTATGGGGCTAAACCTTTCAGGGCCTTCTGGGAAATTACGTGGCCCCTCAATTGGGTCGGAACGGTGGTCGGGCTCGTCATGGTATTCATCCCGACTCTCGCTGACAACGCGACCCCCCTCTTCTTAGGGGGGATGTTCGGTAAACTCTATGGAAACATCCTCTTTAACCAATTCGGGGAGTCGGGGACATGGGCCATGGGTTCGGCAATGGGGGTGGTTCTTTTCCTAGTTTGTTTTGCGGTGATCGCTGCATTTGGCCAGACAATCAACCTAAAACGGATGGGATATTTTGGGGGATAAGATGAGAACTAGGGCTGTTAGAGGATTGATCTGGCAGGAGATCATGCTCGTGCTGTTGTACGTGTTTCTATATTTTCCGATATTCTACATCATCTACCTCTCTTGCGCTAGGAATTCTGTCTGGCCTTTTCCCCCCGATTTCACCCTTGACTGGTACCGACGGCTTTGGATTATGAGTGATTTCCATGTGGGATTGGGTAACAGCATTTTGATTTCCGCTGGGACCGCTGTGATAGCTATGATCCTGTCAATGATGGGGGCCTGGGGACTGATGAAATACCGCTTTCGATATAAGGGGTTTTTCATATCTGTCTATTTGCTACCCATGTTCATCGCCCATATCTTGATCGGTGTCTCGACTTTGATGTTTAACCGCAACGTACTCCATATCCAGGCCAATATTTACAGTGCTATTGTTGCAAATGCCACTTACGGTATCTCCTTTGGATTCCTAATCATCCTGGCCCAGCTCATTCGGTACAATTGGCAGTTAGATGAGGTGGCTGCCGTTTTTGGGGCGAAACCATGGCGATCTTTTGTTGAAGTAACCCTTCCGAACATTTGGCCTGCGCTTTTTGGTGCTTTTCTCGTGTCCTTTATCCTCGCTTTTAACAATTTCGACGTTTCATTCTACAACCTTGGGGCTACACCGACCTTGCCGACAGTAACATGGGGAACCCTGAGGCACGGTATCGAACCCGAGCTCTATGCCTTATCCTCACTGATTATTGCTTTTGTTCTCCTGACCCTTGGTGTGCTGTATTTTCTGATTAGATTTGGGTGGGTGAGAATCGGAATTCCCGAAAAGTAGTCGGCGAGTTTCAACTTCCGAGACAGATTTTGTCTGAGACGTTTCAATCGCATCAGAACGTTTTTATAAGAGGGTGTTGTTGATGCCGAACTATATTCTAGCCGTGGATCAGGGAACTACGGTCACAAAATCGCTTCTTGTAGACCAACAAGATCGTTTCCCTCACGTTTCTCAGAAGGTTCTTCTCCCCATACACCCCCAGCCCGGGTGGGTGGAGATGGATCCAGTTCTCATCTGGCAATCCATAGAGGCAACTGTCTCTGAAACGATCCAATCGAGTGGGATAAGGCCCGGTCAGGTTGAGGCCATGGGACTTTCCAATCAAGGGGAAACGATTATTGCATGGGACAGAGAGACAGGTGAACCCCTGTATAATGCTATTACCTGGCAGTGCACACGAACTGGCGAACGATGTGAAAAACTCAAATCGTCCATCAAGGAAGCTACGATCCGATCCAAGACAGGCCTCGTTATTGACCCCTATTTTTCAGCCACCAAGATGCAATGGCTTTTGGAGAGGATTTCGAGGGTGAAGGGCGCTCTGGCCAGAAAGACCCTAATGATGGGAAACCTGGACAGTTGGATGATGTGGAGAATGAGTGGAAGGAAGGTGTTTGCCACCGATTTCTCTACGGCCTCGCGGACTATGCTATTCAATGTCCACACCTTGGATTGGGATGAGGAACTTCTTTCCCTCTTCAACATTCCAAAATGGATTCTCCCAACGCCAAAACCCTCTTCTCATTTTTTCGGTGAGACTGATCCAGAGTCTTTTCTTGGATTAAAAATCCCGATTACCGGTTCGGCCGTTGACCAGCCGGCGGCCCTTTTTGGGCAAGCCTGTTTCAACAGGGGGGAACTAAAAATAACTTATGGAACAGGGGCATTCATGCTTATGAATATCGGAACGGAGTTCTCTTTATCGAAGCACAACCTCCTGACGAGTGTCGGGGCCAATCTCGACGGGGAAGAGGTTCAGTATTACTACGATGGGGGGATCTATAGCGTGGGGGCCTCCGTCCTATGGTTACAAGAAAACCTCGGCTTAGTTGCTGATCCGAAGGAAACAGGGGAAACGGCGGAATCTTTGCCAAATAGTCAAGGGGTCTATTTTGTGCCAGCATTAGTTGGTTTGGCCGCTCCCCATTGGAATCGTAACGTCAAGGCGGTTTTCTTGGGGTTGACCTCAGGGTCAACGCGAAAACACCTGATTCGCGCTGTCCTGGAGGCCATTGCCTTTCGAGTTTTGGAAGTCGTGAAGACAATGGAAGGGGATTCTGGGGTCAGAATCAAGGAGATCAAGGTGGATGGGGGTGTGACCCAGAACAATTTTCTCATGCAGTTTCAGGCGGATCTCTTGGGGATCCCCGTGAAGAAAGCTAAAACGACTGAAATGACAGGCCTGGGAGTGGCTCATCTGGCGGGATTGAAGACCGGATTCTGGAACAGCAAGGAGTTATTCAAAAAACAACCTCAAGTTGAAAAGGTCTTTGTCCCAGAAAATGAAAATGGTGAGCTTCTCGCGTCCTTTGATCGATGGAAGAGGGCAGTTGAGCTTGCAAAAAATTTCGAAACCTAATAGTTGAGTGAGCCTAATTTCCAAGCTTTCATATTTGCCCTCAGAGAGGAGTTCTTTGTCCATTAAAGCAGATTTTTGGGGAAGTAAAGGAAGTCGTGATCTTGTGGAATTCCACGATTCGCATCGAAAATCGCTGATTAGCTGAGAAAACTCTAGGAATCTTCCATTGGATGACGCTTCCTCACCACGTTTGGGGATAATCACACTTGCATTTCTCGTGCACCAGAGTATGCTCGACTTGGTTTCCGACGGATTTATCGCTGGGCTGAAAAAGGCCGAGGCGGAAGCTGACTGGGAGTTGATTTGATGGACTAGTTCTTTTCAAATGGAGCATTTTACCTTTGTATCTAGATGGGACATAATCCATTACAATCCCGTATATGAGGAGATGATCACATACAATACTAGTTGGAAAAAAGAAAGTTTCGCTAAAACTGCCAGAAAGGCAAGTAATCGATGTTAACAATGAAGGAAAGAAGAATCGTTGTTTCACTGCTTATTGGACTATTTATTGGCATGGTGGGAGCATCTGTTGCTATTGCCCAATTTGCGGAAGCCGCTGAGGCAGCCAAAAAGTATACTATCTACTACATTGTTCATGGTGGGATATCACATCCAGCCTGGAGGGCTAATCATAAAGGTGTGGAAGAGGCAGCTGCTTTGCTTCCCGATGTCAAGGTGATTTATGCTGGTCCGGAAGTTTACAACATAGAAAAATTCTTATCATACATCGAAACTGCTGTTGCAGCTAGTCCAGATGCTTTAGTCTGCACGATGACCGCCCCTGAGGCTATGGAGCCGATGCTCATGAAGGCAGTAAAGAAAGGAATTGTTATTACGGAGGTCAACACGGGTATGGTATCTCCCAAAACAATACCTGCCCTCACCTATGTTGGATATAGGGCATACGACACAGGACGTGCAGCAGCAGAAAAAATGGCGGAGATGGCTAAGGGGAAAAATCTGACAATTACGAGAACAGCATATGCCAATCACCACCCAGGCGCCGTGCATATTGAAGAGTGGGGTAGAGGGTTCGTAGACGCTTGCAAAGAAATGGGTATGACTTCTGAACAAGTGGATGCTACTTCGGATGAGTTCAAAGGGGCAGAAGTTTTACTTGCTTATGTCAGAGCTAACCCGGATGTTGGTTTTATCTACTGTCCTAGCATTTCACACTGTGAATCAACACAAAAAAGGTTCGAAGAAGAGGGAATAACGAAAGTAGCACTGGGCACGTTCGACTTTACCCCCGGAGTCATGGACTTAATCAGCAAGGGAAAAGTATGGTTCACCCAAGATCAGCAGATGTATCTACAGGGTTTCCATGGGGTGATGTTCACGTATCTCTATTTGAAATATAAATTTATAACCCCTCCCATAATCACCACCATAGGATTTGTTACGCCCGAAAATGCAAAAGAGTTTAAACATTATACAGAAATAGGAGTAAGATAAGGTAGGGTTTGACGCATTTAGGAATTGTTGATCAACTGATCAGGCAGTTTGGGCGGAGAATTATGTAGGTGTGTTCGCAACTTAACGACAATTAAGAATAAGGTCAGCATTTCCAGTCGCAAACTGCGCTGAAAAAGAGTCAGGACGTTTCCAAGGCCCTGTAAATACACATCGGGATCTGACAGCCTTCTGAAGGCTTTTTCGGATGCTAATGTCGCAGTCAGCTTGCCAAAGGTGGCAAACTCCTTTTTCATGTTTGTCACGGCAAGCTTTTGTTTTGCCTTTCTTAGTGCTTCCGTTTTTTGGTGGTTAAGCGTATCCTCACCTGGGAAGACGTCTTGTCCGATTTTCTGAGGGCGGACTGATTATTATCAAGGAATGAAGAGCTATGACGAAAAGAATTATTTTAAAACTAACGAGTAGAGCGGAATTTGGATCGTTTGTGGGTTTCCTAACTTTTTTTATGATATTTTCGATCTTTGGAGAGGAATTCTTCACCTTAGGCAATCTATCAGCGATTCTTACAGTAGCGGCGGAATTGGGGATCATAAGCGTCGGAGTATCATTCTTGATGATATCTGGCGAATTCGATCTTTCGGTTGGTTCCCTTTATGCATTTTCTGGAATCTTTTTTATGATATTTGCTGAGTCACTGCCCAGTGTCTTAGCTTTCTTATTAGTCTTAGCGATTTCTAGTCTGGTCGGACTCGTTAATGGTATAATTACGACAAAGCAGCGTATCCCCTCCTTCATAACAACCTTAAGTATGATGTTGTTTCTGCGAGGGGTTGTTTACATGGTGACGGGTGGGAGAATAACTGCACATAAAGGCGACATTATCATTCCAACTCTTTTCAGCCTGAAATTTGGTGGACTCTTAAGTGACTTTCGACCGTCACACTTCTGGTACTTAGCATTCCTGATATTCTTCACTATCTTGCTTTTTCACACGCCCTACGGGAATCGTGTATTTGCTACAGGCGTGAACCGAAATGCCGCAAGACTCCTAGGATTAGACACGGACAAAATAAAAACAAAAAACTTTATGATTTGTTCGAACTTGGCCACTCTCTCGGGTATTATAGCAGTCAGTCGGTATCGAATGGCATCTACTACGTTAGGGATCGGATACGAGCTCGAGGCCATAGCCGCAGTGGTTATTGGAGGAACCTCCCTCTTTGGCGGGAGTGGAACAATTATAGGATCATTTTTTGGTGTGATGTTGATATCGATGATAAGAAATGGTCTTCTCCTGCTCGGTGCTCCTCCATATTGGTATAGCGGATTTGTCGGAATTATCTTACTCACAGCAACCTTGATCAACGTTAGACTAAGATCGCGGACCGTATCTGGGTGATTGAACAGAGGAGTAAGGCGAATTGGTCAGGGATGGCTCAAAGATTCACAGGGGCCGGAGATTTGTCACCTCCTGAAAGGAGAACACTTTCTCGATCCATGACAATAATCGTTCACAAGGGGCAGGGAAAAATCTGAGATCGGCTTCTTCCGAATAAATCCAAAGGGCTCGGAAAGATCGATTGAGAAGGTGCGTTCTTTCTAAGAACGGTGTTCTCGGGGTGCTAGGGTGCAGCGTAGCATAGGGGAACAACCCTTGTGATAAAATTAACATAGGTCCATGATAATAGTTATGTTAGCAAGAACGGAAAGATATATGAAGGATGCTCCGTTGATACGTATGAAAGGAATAAGTAAGAGTTTTGGAGCCGTCCAGGCTCTAGATAAAGTAGATTTTGAGGTTAACCGTGCTGAAATTGTCGGATTGGCCGGAGACAATGGAGCGGGTAAATCGACTTTGGTAAGGATTTTGGCGGGAGTGTATCCCCCCGATGAGGGAAGCATCGTCCTCGAAGGAAACGAGGTAACATTTTCTTCACCCAGAGAGGCCATAGAATATGGAATCGAATCTATTTACCAAGACCTCGCACTGTTTGAGGACATGAATCTCGCGCGCAATATATTTGTGGGAAGGGAGCCTGCCAGAGTTTTTCTTGGTGGACTGTTGAAGCTCTTGGATAAGAAAAGGATGGACCGGGAAACGCTCCAGGCTCTGGATAGTGTCAAGATTGGCCTAAGGAATACCGAACAAATCGTTGGAACACTTTCGGGCGGAGAGCGGCAGTCCGTAGCGGTGGCACGAGCTCTCCATTTCCGAGCGAAGGTGCTGATAATGGATGAGCCAACAGCTGCTCTATCACTGAAGGAAAGCAGGAAGATATTGGGGCTTGCAAAAGAGTTAAGAAAAGAGGGCCTTGGTGTCGTTGTGATTACTCACAATCTACACCAGATGTTCTCTATCGTGGACAGAGTTACCGTCCTACGACATGGTCGCCAGGTGGGGAACAAGGAAATTGAACGAACCAGCATGGGCGAGATAGAGGAGTTAATTCTAGGAGAAGAGGAAGAGGAATAAGAGCTAAGCTGTTCTCCGATAAGATTTATTTTTGCTATCCCAAGTCTTTAAGACGGATCGTATAGAAGGGGGATTCTTAAGACAAGAAGAGGATTAATTTAAGATCATACCGGGAATCGGGATAGAACCCATCTCAATATGTAGATTTCGCCATGAGATGAAAAAATAGGGAATGCTTATGCCTCCCCTATTCAGAGGACCAATCGTCAGAGGTAGGTTAATATCCTATTCCATTGCATTCCCCTTCTCTTCTCCGGGAAGGAGAAGAGAAGGGGATAAAGCTAATACATTTCTATTCTCTCAAAAGAGCTTCAGTCATGGCATCCACGAATTCAGGAACATCCATGGGAACACGCCCGGTGACGAGCCGGCCATCAATAACAGCCGACCAATCCCAATTGTAGATCCCCCCCATAATTTTGATAGAGGGCTCACAGGCAAGCCACCCGGCGCATTTCTTGCCCCTCACCAGGTCAGCGGCAGCCAGAGGGATCGCGCCGTGGCAGATAGCGGCAACGATTCTTCCGGCCGCATAGGCATCTCTCAAGAAATCGCGATGTAGTACTGTGATCTGCCAGGGATTGAACGCGCCAGGAATGAACAGGAGGTCAAAATCATCCATCTTCAGATCTTCTTCCTTAATGATCTTGTAATAGCTGTCCGGAATTTCCTGGAAAGGAACTGTCGTCCCATAACTCCCCTGCCTCACATCCAGTCCTAACAGCGCAGGCCGTGATTTCATTTGAGGCTCGAATAGTCCGACAACATACTCCACCCCTCTGTACATGAGCTCCAGTGTAGGAGCACAGAGCTCAATATCCTCCCAATCCTCGGTCACCATAATCATAACCTTTTTGCCCTTGAGGATATCCTTATGCTTATCTGTAAAACCGGGCTTCATAACTTTACACAATGCCCTCAGGACACCAGGGGTGTCAACGGTATCTCTACCGGTGATGATATTGCCATCCACCACAACCGATTCGTTCCGGTAATCCCCAATCCCTTTCAGCATATAATCAACAACCTTGTTGCCGGTACATTTTTTGCCGTTAAGCAAGCCAAGCTGAATCAGCGGCAGAATACCAGCGCCAATAGCAGCCATAGGAACTCCCCTGTCGGCAGCGGCCTTTATGAACTTTATCGCCACATCGTCGGCTAACAGTATGTCGCCAGAGTGACCACCCAGAATTATGAAAGCATCATATGCTGCGGGATCTGCCACTTTGTACTCTGCTGCGAAACCCTTCCCTTTTTGCATCACTACAGGGAACTCTGTTCTAACACCATTGATGCCAAGGCCATCCATACCAACACCCAAATTCAAGCCCCACATACCATGGGGTTCGTTCGCGTGCCCACGCATCGGCCGAACCTCTTTCCACAGATGATTATTATCCATCACAAATTGAGGCCTTCCGCCGAACTCCGAGACATACTCCGCAAGATAGTAGGCTTGCCAATCGCTGAACTCAGCGGCGACAATCAAGCCGATTTTTTTCCCAGCCAGAGGGCCCTTCGGTTTCATTTTTCCGCCATATGGACCTTTCCAGATGGTTACCCCATCTTCCTCAACCAACTCGATGCCTGTCTCTTTGGCAACCTTCAGATATGGTGATGCTGCCGATGCGAGTGTCGTACTTCCAAGAAGCATGAGGCTGATAGCGAGCATTATTAAAACTAGTTTTTTCATGTCTACCCCCTCCCTTTTGAAAAGAGAAACAATGAATACCTATAACTGTCCTGTATTTCTGGTCTACGTGCGCCTTTTATCACCCCCTTTCCCTTCGGCAAACCAATCCCCTAAGAGATCTATGATGCCAAATCTCGGAATCTCCGAGGATCTCCCTCTCATAGCCACGTGGCTTTCTGGCTTTATCTTCACGGATGGTTTAGCCTTTCGCTTATTGTATTTTTAACTATCAAAGAAAACTATAGATTACAAGCCTTATTTTAAACTTCTACAGAGAAATTATATTCACCACAATGTGGTGTAATTATTTTTATTCATATTCCCAGCTATTTAAGCTCCTTACAACGTGTATTAATTTTCTGAATTCTAAGATCTCTTCGAATCTCAGATTTCCTTCGTTTGTCTCTCATTTTCTCGCAATTCTTAAAATATGTCTTGATATGGGTAGAAGATTTTTTGTATATTTTGTTTAATGTCGATATGGAGGTGAGGGTATGGTCAGGCGGGAAAAGGAGAGCTACGTTATTCGGTCTGTGACCAACGCACTGAATCTCTTGGAGGAGTTTAAAGGAGATCGGGATGAACTCGGGGTAACCCAACTCAGCAACAGGCTTAAACTCCATAAGAACAAAGTTTTCAGGTTGTTGGCAACCCTTGAGACAAAGGGGTACATCGAGCAGGATAAGGCCACCGAGAATTACCGGTTGGGCGTGAAAAACCTGGAGTTGGCTCAAACCTTTATCAAACAGCTTGGGTTAGTCCGTCCGCTAAAGCCGGTCCTAAAGGAGATCGTTAAGGAATGCAATGAAATGGCCTACGTTGGGATTATTCGGCAAAACTCCGTCGTCTGCCTGGAT
>Ga0209635_10002334_pt1 | contig 14523 bp, 12 predicted proteins | sample DeeMarSWOR230_32_FD_187463 | JGI IMG/M metagenome (GOLD analysis project Ga0209635, IMG submission 187463) | Marine sediment microbial communities from White Oak River estuary, North Carolina - WOR-2-30_32 (SPAdes) (version 2) | ecosystem: Environmental > Aquatic > Marine > Intertidal zone >... | reverse complement strand
CTGGACAGACCTCCAACGTGAAACTATTGCACTGGCTGAAGTCGGCAAGATAACCTCATCAATTAAGCATTTCACCATATTTGCTGTCCTAGCTAAGGTTACTCCGCCTCCTGCCCCTACAGTTTTACCACCAGCTCCCCCAGCTAACTTTATACTTAGCAACCTGTCTATTACGCCGTCATTATCAAAAGCTTGGGAACACCTCACTTTCATTGTGCGGACAGGAAAAGAATGTACTATCAGTGTTGAGATAACTAACATCGGGGGGCAGCATGGTAGCTATACCGCAAATTTAATCGTTAACGGGGTGCTACAAGAGACAAAGGAGATAAGTCTTGACCCTGGGCAAACTCAGAAGATTATTTTCTTGCTTTCTGATAACGAGCGAGGGAACTATGTAATACAGATAGATGACTCGGGCGGGGAATTCGAGAGCTTGATTTGGATTAATTGGTGGTTATTTGCGGGATTTGCTGTTATCATTATTTTACTTTGCTGGTTAGCTTGGCGTTTCCTCCTGAAGGGTAAAGGGGAGGAGAATCAAGGCAGTTCTGTACCACAATAGAATGAATCCTGTATTGACGTAGCCGACTTACCAAAATCTATAATTGTTCGTTGTTTACCGTTCAATAATCTAAGAACCTTACTAAGAAAAAACAAAATCGACCTACCCACATATTTAATTATTTTGAACAATAAGCCCTTAGGGCTGGGTAAAGCGACTTTCAGACTATGATTCTCTAGCTTATTCAGAGTCCTCTGATAAGTAGTTCTTCCATCTTGACATCTAATAATAAATAACAGCATAATATTAGACTATTCCTTTACTCCCATCCCTGTACTTGGTTCAGTAGATGGGCAAGCAGTGTTAAGACAAAGGGAACTTGAAGCTAAACCTACTATGACCAATTTTAAGATAGATTAGAAAGTTAAATTTAATGCATATATGTGAAATAACCATTAAGTTTTAGCAGTGAAAATGTCATAACAACAGAGGTCATGAATCCGTGACTAGCGGTTTTAGTGAGAATTGGCAAGACACTATTAATCTGCTGAGACTCGTGCAAAGTGACTATGAAGCAGCCAGAGAGCAACTAGATACCGTCAGTCAGGCCCTTGCTAAAAGAGAAATCCTAACTAGCCAAAGGCTCCAGCATGCTCTTTTATTATCTTCAGGTTACCAAACTTTGTGCCTGATGCCATATGAATCCGGCATTACCGTAAACCAAATTGGTAAAACCATCTTGGGAGCATCAATTCAAATAGCTGCCCTACCCAAAGCATTACAACTTGAAGTACGTTGTTTCGATAGATTCGAGGTACGTTCTGATAAAAAGAAGATTACAGAATGGCATAGTAGTAAAGCTAAGTCAATTATGCAATGTCTCATGACCAGACCCAGAGAGCCGATCAGCAGGGATTCAATTATGGAAGCCCTCTGGCCTGAGCATAGCCCAAAGACAGCCGGTAACAACTTAAAGGTAGCCATTCATAGCCTTAAGAAGACGTTAAATTACCTCTTGGATCAGAAGGAAAACTTCCCTTGTATTCTTTTTCTCCAAGATAGCTACCTTATTAATCCTGAAATTGACTTATGGCTAGATGTTGAACAGTTCGAGCAACATTGGGCAATGGGTCGTCGCCTTGAGCGAGAAGGGAATTTAACTGCTGCTATAAAAGAATTCGAGTCAGCTGAGGCTCTTTATCAGGGCGACTATCTTGAAGATGAACCATATGATGAGTGGACATTGCTGCGTCGAGAAACACTTAAAGATGCCTACCTTTTTATCCTGGACAAACTCTCTGACCATGCCATGATAACTAATGACTATGAAAACTGCATTATGCTCTGTCAAAAAATTCTGGCAAAGGACCCCTGCTGCGAAGGTGCGTATCGTCTTCTAATTCGCTGTTGCAGCCGATTGGGAAACAAGAATCGTTCCCTTCGCTGGTATGATATATGTTATAAGACTATGCTTGCCGAACTTGATATCGCACCTGACCAGGATACCGTCACTCTGTACCAAAAACTGCTACGAAATGAATATATTTAACATCCGATAACGTTTATACATCACAGGTTATACAGCATAGATGTAGAAAGAAGGCTAAAGATGGCACTTGAGGATATTATCAAATTTCAATTAAAAAGGGTCAATCCATTTCAAGGTTTAGTAATAGATACTGATGTCTGGCGTGATTCACACGAGTATCACCGTGACCAACAGAGGCTCCATATGCTGGCGTTCCACCACGTTGGGATAGTAGTCGGTCTTGAGGTAACTGCGAATAATCCACCTGACCTATCCGTAAACATTCAACCCGGGATGGCGGTTGACCCTGAAGGGAATATTATCATTGTTTCCAAGACACAGCGTTACCGCATTCAGACTCGTGAGAAGAGAACAATATATCTCATCATCCAGTTTCGAGAGGTGCCCTCGGAACCATACCAACCTCCAGACGGTGGCCAAGCTACGCGAATTCTGGAGGCGTACCGACTTCAGGAAAGTGAGAAGTTACCCAACGAGCCTCACCTGGAGCTAGCTCGTATTATCTTTGATCCTGCCGATGAAGCAATCAGGAATGCCAAGAATCCATCTCAACCCGGAACGAACGAGATTAACCTTAACTTCCGGCAAGAGGCTAGCTCCGTGTCATCACCACCCATAAAAGGACCGGCTGCCCAAGACAAAGTTGATGTTAAAGTTGAAGAAACCACCAGCCGTCTTATCGAAACTATTACCATTGGGCATGCTGTACTCGGGGAAGCCAGCCAAGACTTGCACATTTCCGGGTTACGGAACTTGATTAGAGAAATAAATCGGCACCAAAGATTCGAGGTTAACCTTGAAGAGAATATCACGCTAGATAAGAAGACTAATCGTTGCGCAATGATATATTTGACCGGCAATAGTCACTTCGAGCTGCCTGCCGAGCAGCAGTCGGCTCTTAGTAACTTTTTGCAATCCGGCGGAGTAATTTTAGGTGAGGGATGCAATGAGGGGCAACAAGAAGCAGCCTCAAAGGGAGCCAAGGAGTTTGGCTTGGCTTTTAATCAGCTCGCTAGCCAACTCAAATGCAAATTAGAGATTGTGCAGCGTGGTCATTCTCTACTATCGGCTATCTATGTTTTTTCCGAAGTTCCTCAGGGAACAGAACCGGCCATGCTACTTGAGGGGGGCCATATGGTCTATAGTGCCAGTGACTACGGGTGTGCCTGGCAGGGAGGTCACCAAGACCAGCCCCTATCCCGGGATATTATCCGGTGTTCCTTTGAAATAGGAACCAATATCATTACCTACGCCCAGATGATGAAGGCATCTGGCCGCTAGCTGATTACGCAGAACCTGATGATGCAATTGGATATAGGAGTTAAAAATGTCGAACAAAATCCAGGTAACCATAACACCCGAATCTTTAATAACCACCGCTGGAGAAGCCGTTGAAACCATTGCTACCCTGCATAATATGGGGCAGACAATTGACCAGTTCACCGTCAGTATTGAAGGACTCGACGCCAATTGGTATACCCTTCCTGTTTCAAGCGTTGCCCTATTCCCCAATGATAAAGACGACTTGAAAATCATTTTGTGCCCACCAAAGACGGCTGAAACCAAGGCGGGTTCCTATCCCTTTCGCATTAGAGTTGCATCTCAGGCAGACACGAAAGAAACAGCTACAGTCGACCTTAATCTAGAGATTCAAGCGCTTCCGGAGATCGAGTTAAGCATCTCTCCACAGCGTATTGTGGGCAGAAGAGGTGTCTACCAAATAGTGGTCAGAAATCCCAGTGATCGTGAAGCCCAGCTAAAACTTGAAACCAGCGACGAACAAGGGATACTGCGATATCATCTGCAACCAGAGCTTTTAAGCGTACCTGGCAAAGGTCAGGCACAGTCCACACTGGAGGTAAGCCTGGGGTGGATGGCCTTCTTTGGTGGAGATAAGGAGTTTAATTTTCAAGTATTAGCGACATTACCGGAGGCTGAGGAAAGCAAAACTGTTAATGGCCAACTAGTACGTATCCCGTTGTATAGGATTCTAACACAAATAAGATTATCCCGCGTGCAGAGTATTAAAGGGCAAATAATTCGCCTCCCCTGGTATAGGGCGATACGACAAATACGGTTGCCTCACATACCATTGCCCTGGCTTGAAAAACCACCCGTTATCAACAAATTCAGAGCGATCACTGACGACAAAATTGAATTCAAGCTTAGCTGGTCTGTTAAACGCTCCAAGGTAGTAAAGCTAAATGATGAAGTTGTTGAGCGGCAAGGAGAGATAGTACTCCAACCTAACGCCGTGACCCGCTATGTTCTTACCGCGAACAACAAATATGGAAGTTCAAGTGAAACGGTTGAGCTTCAGCCATGGCTTGTTCCGAAGGCAAAGACATCAGAACGAATAGGAGTGTCTCTATCGGCAACAGAATTACAGCTACAGGCTGGAGGCATGCCTGAAGTGGTCACGGTACAATTGCGTAACCTCGGGGAGATCGTCGACAAGTTTCTGGTAAAAGTAGAGGGTATCGATGATTCCTGGTATAGCCGCTCGGCATCAAGCATTGCGTTAATGCCTCAAACCACAGAACAGGTTCAGATATCATTCCAACCACCGAAAAAGAGGGGCGTCAAGGAAAGGAAGTACCCATTTGCCATTACCGTAAGCTCGCAGAGTAATCCGGAAGAGACCACCATAATTACCGGTCAACTTGAAGTGCTCCCTCTAGTTGAATATAAGCTCAAGGTGGCTCCATATCGTGTCTCCAGTCGCAGGAAGGCAAAGTTTCGAGTTAACCTGGCTAATACGGGAATGAGCGACACCAAAGTATATCTAGAAGCTACCGACCTCGATGAAGGTTTGCGCTTTAAATTCAAAGAAGAGGAGACGGTGGTAGCTGCCTGGGAGACTATTGAAGTCCCAATGGTTGCCCGGCCCAAGCGGGGGTCAACGGTTGGCGAAAGAAAGCGTTATGATGTCGTTATTACTGCCACCACCGAAGATGGTAATACACAAACTGTGAATTGCGAATTTCATCATCGACCATTGATGGCTTCATGGCGACCTATCTGGCGCTTGATTAGAGCAATCATTGTTCTGGGCATTATCGCTACCGCCGCATACTATATACTAAAGTTGGGCGGTGGCTGGCGGGTGTTATATAACAGCCCGCAAACATGGGTAGACCAGCTGGTACGCACTATCGAGGGTTGGTTCTTTAGATAAATTGATAAAAATAAGGCTTGCTTGAAAATATTCCGCGTGTTTGTTATATCTATACCACGTCTTGCTTTCGCTTGCTCAGCCTTTTTTACACCTCCCGTGTCTCAAAACCGCATATTTTTTCGCTTCCCCTAATCACGCTGCCTTACCTGTAATGTATAAGAGGTATGAGCTGGTTTTTGCGAATCGATGATTGATTTGATCGTATCTATTTCGATTTCACCCTCACCATCAAATTCAATAGAGACGGTAAAGTGGTGACCAGTTCCAGAACTGCCAAGCTTGGTGTTAATACCCAACCTGGTTCCATCATCAAGGCTCATCCCGGGGATATATTCCGAAATCTCCGGCATGCTACCGGTGTAAATTCTCAGATACTCAGTTAACCCCCGCTTGGTGCCTCTCCAGCGATAGAGTTCCCCAGCCGATTTCACCAGCTCACGACGCCTCTCTATCGGCCACGCTGAGTCAAGGACCAGATCCATCCAGAAAGCAAGCCAGGGAAGCAACGAATCAGGCGTCAATAACGGATCGAAGTACAGAGCCACATTGTTTATGGTGCTTTCAAGGGATTTTATGGTATCTTCATAGATGAGTAAATATTGCCCCATGAATTCATCATCCCGATATAGAGGTGGTAGATACCGCAGGTAGCTGCTCTCGGGTTTCCCATTGCCGTCATTTCTTGGTACTGGCATTGTCACTTCCTCTGTCATTTATACTAATTAATAAAGAGCGACATTTTTAAAATCTAAGACTCTTACTCCACCACCGTTACTTCGTGTTTATATGAACAGATGAGGCTGTGAGGTGAAATAACCACCTTGGTAGTAGCCTCCTGGCGCGCACCGGTAGCAGTGTCAACAGGAAAGATATTGACCTCCTCTATGTAGTCCACTCCTCTAATTCCCTGGAGAGCCGCATAAATTTCGGGCAGAGACAGACTGCGTCCGAAAGGCCAGCCGTTTCCGTCGGCACCGCCACATATGGGGTTGATATACTGGTACAACCTCCTTTCGACATGGGCAGCTATTTGTTCACGGACGCTATGTTTCTTGGCTCTAACCTGAACCGACACGGATACTGGCACATACTCTGGGGTAGCAATATCAAGCCGTGTGGTCAGCAAGCGACGTTCATCGAGATATAGCTGTACTTGTTCACGTACATGCCTTGGTAGCTCCAGTTCTTCTATGGGTATATAGCCTTCGTTATCTAATACTGATGGGACAAGAAGCAACCGAACCACCCCCGGTGGTGGACTCTGTCCGTCAGTACCGTCTCCCGAGGAGATACACTTGGCGCGAGCCACTTGAGATGATACCTCTAGAGCGAGATACTCGAAATCTTCAGCTGTAACTGCCCTAGTGTTTGTTCTTAAAGTCTTAGGGGCCCGCAACTTGGCTGAATCCAATGTCTCAGCATCAGTCCCTCCCCTGGCTGCCTCGTAATTGATTACTGAATCCACGTAGGGAATGGCGGATCTTAGCGCGGTAATCGTCTCCTCCCCGACATTCCCAACGACGCCGCCACCTAGGCGGTACGACGCGAAACGAATCTGGCGTCCTTTGGGCGGCACTCTGCCATACTGACGTTCCTCACCGGAGGGGTGTCTGATCAATGGCCCCAACTGAATTTCTCCTGATGCCCCATCTAACGTAAAATGAGAATCATCGGGACCTGAGTTGGCAAACTCATCGACCTCTTGCCACGGCTCAAACTCGCCCTCGTTTTCCGTCTCTACTTCGAGGGCCTCCCCTGACTTCCGTAACAATATGGGGAAATTTTGTAGCTGGAATTTCTGTCCAGGGCTACCATCACTCCATCCCAGCACTTCACCAGATATACGCTGGGAATGGCTGGCCAGTACGGTACCTCCAATACTCTCCGAGATGACACTCCTAACCTTTGGGGAACTTTGGTATGCACTCTGTCCAGCAATCGGCTTGGTTGCCCGACATCGTACCCAGCAAGCCTGTTGCCCATCTATCTCTGTCATGGCGCTCGCAGTTGGTATACGGAATATAATCTGGCCGTTAGTATTGAAGCCACCAGTTGTATCAGATTCAAGCATCAGAGGAGACCACCGCTCACGCTCACCGTCCCAGAACTCCCAAATCCAGGGCGGATTGTGTGGATCGACACCGATGCCCTCTATACTGCTCTCGACGGTCAGCATTAGAATATGGTCTCTGAGGTCTTCAGCGTAGCCCAAATAGAGTGCATTATTTTCTTCTGGTACTTCCTGGAATATGGTAATTTGTCGGTCGGGATGCTTGAGTGTGGGCATGACATCTTCAAATACGGCGTCGTCGTAGGTAGTCAGCGCGTACTTCAAAGAAGGTATAAGAATTGTGAAATCCTCGTTGGTCGCAAATACAATTGCGTCTTGGGTTTCGGTCGGCACCGTAGCTATCTCAGTCTCATGAGGGATTATAAATGGTTCTGTCTGTGGTGCTGTGAGACGGAATGTGACTTTCACGGTGGCTGCGTTCGGAGGTTCAAGCTTGATTCCAATAAGGTCCATAAATTTGATATAGTTCTTCTCAGGTACTCGGTTCAACCGATAGAGAAGTATGTCTGCTATCCAAGCAAACATCTCAATCAGGGTAATACCAGGGTCGCTTAAATTGTAGTCCGTCCACTTGGGACAATATAGAGGAATTTTACCTCTAACCTCACTGACAATGTCCTGGAATGTGCGGTCGTCTAAATTCGGTACTTGTAGTGCCATCATGCCCTCCCAGGTAATAAATAAAATGGGTAAACCAGATTTCGTGCATCGTTGGTAGCCTTAATCACATACTTGATGTTGATGAGAAGCCGGCTGGCATCCTCAGGGTCGGGCTGCGGGTCAATCTCGGTGACAGCAATGCGTGGTTCCCACCACCCCAGCGCTTCTTCTACATAATGTGCAGCCAGCCCCCAAGTGGTGGCATTGTTGGGAGCAAAAATGAGAGTATGTATATCGCAGCCGAAATGGGGACGCATCCGCCTCTCTCCTTTAGCAGTTCCCAGAATAATGCGTATCGATTCCTGGATATCGGCATCATACCGCGAGGTCGAGACTCCTCCCCTTCCGTCTATCCGGAGGGGAAATGACCATCCTGTACCAAGTGTTTCTTTGTTCGCATCTGTTACCAAACTACATCACCCCCCGTATATATTTAGCCACCGATAAGCACCGTGGGGCATCCAGCTGCAATTGTATCTGGTGGGCCGGTGCATGTAGCCATGTCTCCCATTCGAGCTGCCGGCTGACCACCAATAAGAACGGTAGTACTGCCCATCGTAATTGGCCCCCCGACGTGTGGTATTGGCGGTACTCCCGGAGTCACCATTGGACAGGCATGCATATCTCCCACTCGAGCCGCCGGCTGACCACCAATAAGAACGGTGGGAAAGCCCGCCACTATAGTTCCCCCATGGGCCGTTACATCTCCCATTCTTGCCGCTGGCTTACTCACAAATCATTTCCTCCAGCAGATTAGTTTGGATACTTTCTGCTTCTTCAGTTAATCTTTACTATCGCGCCCTTGATCTCTGTCATTGCAGTTCCGTTAATACTCGTCTGAGTCCCTTCGACTTTTGTTGCCCCAGTCGATTTGATATTCACTTGAGCGCCACCATCGACATCTACTCCGCTGTTACCTTTCAGCGAAGCCTTCGCATTTGCCTGTAAGTTAAGATTATTGGCCTTCAGATCCATATTACCTCCTTGGGTGGCCTCAATTGAGACAGTTTTACCCTTTATCGTTAAGTTGGCTTTTCCCTCTATGGTAATATCAGCCTCGGAGTTTATGGAAATGGCTTTATTTGCCGAATCGATCTCAATCGAGTTGTTCTTTGTTTTATCGATTATGGAGATTTTTTCCTTGCCGCTTGTATCATCGATGATAATTGTATGTCCAGAGCGGGATTCTATAATTCGCTTGTTGACTTTCCCGGAGGCAACTGCTTCATTATTGGGTAACGGCGGCTTGTCCTTTGAACTCCAGAGCGCTCCAACGATGTATGGACGGTTAATATCACCGTGTTCAAATGCAATCAGTACTTCATCGTTAATTTCAGGCAGGAAATAGAAGCCTCGCTCGGCACCTGCCATGGGAGTAACCAGTCTTGCCCAGTGGCTCTCCAAATCGTTAGCTATTCCAGGGTACTTGACCTTTACCCGTCCTAGATTATCAGGATCATTAAGATTGGTGACCTGACCGGTGACCACACCATACCCTTTGCTATCTTTATGATTATTAGATAAAAGTTGCCCCAGTGTGTTGGCTCGATAGCCACTGATTTCGAACCATGTGGTATACCCATCTAAATCATAGCGATGAACTGTATGGGTAAGCAGGTTATTCCCGGAAAATCTTTTGCCAACACCATCGATCATGACCGTAGCCCCGGCACGCACTGCCGGATTTCCATCGCAGATCCCTTCAGCTTGGAAAAAGGCATTGCATTTCTCATTAATGACGGATTGGGCTATTGCTTTGGCTTCATCCATAGTGTCTACGGGACGATTAATCACAATCTCTGTGCCTCCAAGGCCAAAGGCCTTCTTTGCCACTTTTCCACCGTGCTTCTCACCACCGATGTCGGGTTTAATAGAAGGGGAGGCTACCTCGGCCGTGATTGCCTGTTTTTTGGACGTGTCCCAACTATGAACCTCCGCCTTTTCAACCTGTTCGGCGGTAGTCAAACGAGCCTTAAAATCCCGCAGGTTTTCGCCCCACTTGAGAGCTGGGCCTGAACCCCTGGGAACCGGTTTCGACCGAAAGATGAGCTTACCACGGTCAACATACGCGAAATATCCATTGCGCCGGGCCATATCCTGCATAAACTCCATGTCAGTCTGATTGTACTGAATAACATGTTCATGGCTGGGACGCGTTGACTCGATGTCAGCCGAAAGTCCGCACTCTCCCGCCACTGTTTTTACGATTTGGCTGTCAGTTTGCTTGAGAAAGCTTCTGGTCTTCCTGCCCCGATGGAGGCGGTGTGACTTATCATGGCCTCGAACCAAAAGAGTGGCACCTTCTTCCGGGTCGAACTCGGGCTCAATAGCGGTAATCTCCCCGGTGAATAGCTCTTCCTTTTTACCGCCATCCCCTGGTTCCACTGAAATCTCCACCGGCTTGCCCAAATCGAAGGTATTGCCATCCATCCATTTACAACCAGAGCCGGTAAATTCATCGCGAAGATAGATTGTGAACATATCAGGGAGATGCAGGCTATGATCAACTTCAACGCTGATGATATCATCCATTATCTCTTCTGAGACCTTGGCCCCGCCAATTTTAAGATATAATTGCGAAAGAAACTTTGTAGGCATAGAATTCCCTCCTCTACGGTGGTGGGGCGATGGCAAGCACTTGGCCTGGTCTTAGTCTCAACGGGTCATCGATATTATTGGTATCTGCAATAAAACGCCACATAGCGCTATCGCCATACTCATCAAAGGCAATCCAGTCGATGGTATCTCCCTCATTCACCACCCGCCGTCTGTAGCCCGGCTGGCCTATGGTAGTAGGGTTCTGTCCTGGATAGCGACCCTCTTCTTCAGCCTGGAGGAAGGAGACATCCAACGTCGCCCGTACTGGTGTGCCATCGTAGCGAAAGAGCGTAAATTTCTGATTAATGTCCGTAATAACCGCCTTGAATTTCAAGGGGGAGCCCCACTGAAATTGAACCATGGGTGGACGCCCTTTGGAGCTGTTCGGATTGGTCAGCTTCTCGTCGATGTTCATCAATTTCCAGATCCGGTCAGTAGTCTTTCGCACGTCTTCACCGGTAGAAGAGGTATCAAAGAACAGCTGCATTTGCAACTTCATCGAACCGCCGCCACCAAATTCCAGCTGGGGTACATTTTTACCTATGACCAAATGTGTGTTCCAGGTAACTCCCTTGCTAAATGTGTATTCGTTAGGATTAAACAAGCACTCAATGGGACTTTCTTTGTCGCCTTCCAGCTTGATTATTTTCGCTTTTGCCGGTTTGGTACTATCCATCTCTTTCTCCTAGATCACTCCGAGAGCGCGCTCCCTTTCTCTACTTAGCCTTCGCTTTAAGATGTGATATACATCACGAGCGATATTTTCGAGATCATCTTTATCCACTCTCTCGCTACTCCCTGCCTCTTGAGGTTCTGATTCGGCGGGCTGGGTTAATATCTCAGGTATCCGATTCATGGGGGCTAGTGCCAGCTCAGGCACGTTTTGTTTCGTGGAATACGTTCGCTCAGGGAATATGTCAGACATACCTGTAAGCACCTCTTTACGGTATACAGTATTGGACCCTGCCTTTTCTTGTAATAAAGAGGGCAGCGCTAGCTCTGGCGCCTGTTGATAAGCATATTTTTTGTCCGGAAGAGCTGACATATATTCTCGATTCGGTACGAATCCGTAGTTCTCAGTTTTACTGGATAGGCCATTACGGTACATCGCTTTAGTGAATCGCCGTGTGGCCAAGTTCGTCGCGTGGTGGATTCCTTCATAGCCAGGCGATAGCTGAATAGTCGAGCCGGCAACGGATAAAGGCTGGCTACTAAATAGCGGTTTAATGATTTGTCCTCTGGTAAGGCTCAAGCCTATTCTGCCATGCTCCGTAGTACTCGGATAATAACTATCTTTGCCCTGATTGTCGCCAACCATACGCTCGGTCTGATAGATAGAATCGGGTATGTTCCCCAGCAGTTCCACACGTGATGTGACCAATGGCTTCTGCACTGACTGGCGTGAAATTCTATCTGGGAGCATCTCGGTATCTACCCTGTCGGTCAATTTCCCATGCAGCCGAGTGCTTGATGCCATCTCACTGGGATTCTTTGTTATCATTGGCGCTTTAGATGGACTCGGCCTTTCTAATGCACCTTTTGAGATAGCAGATCCACCCCAAGGAGGGTAGGCTTGAAGGACGCTTTTAGGCTCTAATATTGCTGGTTGTTCTGAAAGCGCGAGCGGACGGAATATAGGAACGGCCTGTCCGATTGGCTCATCTGCTGTTGCAGTGTGAAATATGCTAGACGACTGAGTCTCTCTGATGCCCTCGCCGATTATGCGGGAACCTGTTTTCATAGACTTACGCTGCAAATTTATTCGCTGCGTTATGGGCATCAAGATTGGGGACAACGTTATAGTTCGATATTTATAGCGGGGTTGCCGGTAAACTTCAGTAGGCCTGCCTTCAACTGCCTTGGTCTGAGTAAGGTCAGGCTCTCGAAGCTCATAGGCGGTATGTACAGCAGGAACAGTTGTATCGCTCTGCACAGCCTGAGGCGATACGGGCTCATCGCCGCCTTCAGACTTCAGGCTATGTGTTATTTGCTCATTTCTTAGCGCCATATATATAGGAGGAGCATAATGGTGTGTTTCCGAGTCAATGTCATTTATTCCCATGCCAGCTGCCGGTGACGAAAGCACGTTCTTTATAACCGCAGGTGCTTCACTCGCTCTGCTAACCGATTGCTTTGTCGCGTCGAGGTGCGATGGTCGTGTCTGTACATTCTGGTTATGCTGAGCCATAATCTCCCTGGTGTGCCGGGGCAGTGTTGGCAGCAGAGCGCTAGTAATCATTGGATACTTTTCTTCGTGAGGTCGTGAATAGATTTCATCCGCCTTGTCACCTACCTGCGCTTCTTCAGTATCCCGTAAGGTTTGAAGAAGCATGTTGGGATAGAACTCATTTGGCTGCAGACTTACAGTATTTCGCTGCCTGTCGGCGATGGCACCCTTTGTCTGAATAGAACTGCTACCAGTTTTGCTGCGTCGCCGTAACCACGGGAGTTCAAGCATTCGCTGGTACATAGGGGTGAAAAAGGCGGTTGTCCTTCGAATAAAATCAAAGGCTTTCGATAATACAGGCAGGTGCATGGCTCTTGATATCGTGGACGCCAGACTGTTCCGATACATTACCTGTCTCTCCAGCTGACGGTTGCTTTCGCCAATGCCACGAGAGTGCCGGCTAATATAAGAGATTAAGGGTGGCATACCTGTCTTTATTGGTGCTTGGGCAGTAAATAGCAAAGCCTGGTCAGGCACATGTTCCCGTAAGGCTTTTGCCTCTTGGCCCGCCCCGGTCTCGTTTTGCCCGCTATTTTCGATGTTTTTATTTCGTGACAACGTGTTATTTCCCCTTATCTACGGTGATACCATGGTGAGCAAACTCTAGGGTCTCAATGACGATTGCTGCTTCATCAGTTTTGAATGACGGGCCCACCCATTTAACTGGAAAAGCTTTATCCAGATTCCACTTCCACTCTTTGTCCCGATCCACACTGCTATAAAGGGTTATCGTAACCTTCCGAAAGTCCAAAGGCTTGCCGTCTTGCAACTTTTCTTCCATTTTTCTATACCAGTCGAACAACTGGTTAGATGTGGCAAAGCCTCGTTTCAATGTGACATTTGAATATTTAGTCCTTCCGGGAAACTTATGAACATATTCATTAAGTCCCCCCTCTTGATATTCAAAGACCTCGGTGCTCATTTCCAAACCAGAGCACTCAGTGAAGGCAGCTTCTACGATATTGTCAACCTGAACATGGAACTTGAAAGTGGCAAAGGGATCAACGATACGACCTGTCTTCGTGTCATCGGTTCTAACCGGTTGATAAACCATAATTTAGCCCCCCAATTAATTAGCCCGTTCTCTTTCTAAAATTAAGTCGCGTTGCATAAATCGGTAAACCTTGTCTGCAATGGCCTCAACATTTCTTAGAGAATGTGATTTAGACCTCTTTTGAGTTGGAACCTGTGTTGACGCAGGCTCGGTGCCCTCAACTGGTCCTTCACGCCTTTGTATATTGGTGCTCATCGCTGTGGTTTTGCCGGAAGTTGGTATGGCTTTCCAAACATGATGAGAGGTCTTCGTGGGTGGTGGCGGTATCAGACTTGGGTCTCGATTTGCTTCACGATTATAAGGTGGCTTCTGGGGCTGGATTTGCTGGGTGATATGAATTAACTCTTGTGCCGGTGAGTCCAGCCCCACATTGGTTTCAACATCCATATTCTTGTGAGGACTGAAGGCCTGACTCTTTAACGAGGAGGCTTGGGCAGTCAGGTGGCGTGTGACTTCTTCGGCCTGGTACCCGAGTCGTATACCAGACTTCTCGAGGTCATTCCTGAAGAATGTCCTCATTATCCTTTGGGTGCTCAGACCCAGAGACTTTTCCGTGTTAAAGAGAGAACGGCGCTTTTCAATATACTCCTCTAACCCTTCACCTCGCGTAGTCTGGGTACCGAGAAAAGGTTTCATTCGTCCTGCCCAAGCCATACTTTCCACTCCGGCATTTCCTATGTG
>Ga0209635_10002330_pt1 | contig 14529 bp, 14 predicted proteins | sample DeeMarSWOR230_32_FD_187463 | JGI IMG/M metagenome (GOLD analysis project Ga0209635, IMG submission 187463) | Marine sediment microbial communities from White Oak River estuary, North Carolina - WOR-2-30_32 (SPAdes) (version 2) | ecosystem: Environmental > Aquatic > Marine > Intertidal zone >... | reverse complement strand
AGTTGCACTATGTAGTGGTATCAATGGTACAAAGTCAAAAGAAACTCTAACTGCTGATATTTCAAAATTAGATTTCAGTGAAAATATTACTGAACTACGACAAATAAAATTCTATATTGAAGATATCTCAGGAAATGGAAATAATTCTGAATGGTTTGATTTTAAAACAGACACTGAAAAACCATATTCATGGATTACAAACTCTGCAATAATTCCTAATACAAGCAATATTACCCCAGTAACAATCAATGCAACGGCAGAAGACAATATAAGTAGTATCTTATACGTAAAACTTTATTATCGGGTCTCAGGCGACACTGGGTGGTCTTATTTTAGTCCTACAGATTATACCCCCCCATATACTTGGAGCTTTTCAATTGGACGTAATGATGGTGGAGAATATGAATTATGTACAATTGCTACGGATAATGCAAACAATGTTGAAGATTATCCTTCCCAAGGTGACGTATCATTCATCTTTGATCCAAATAACCCATTTAAACCGGTTTTTGATAACGAGTATCGTTTTACAAATGACACAATACCTGAATTCTCTATTGAATTTTTAGATGACTATAAACTAAAAAGCGTTGAATATCGACTAAGTTTCGATGGATATAATGAATGGACAAAAATTAACGATGATGATATAAATACTAAAAGTTACACCGGAAAATGGAATCTTACACAAGATGATTGGGACTATATGTTAGAGGATATTGATTATTATATATACTTCAAATTAATAGACTCTCTAGGAAATAAATATGAAACTTCATCTGAAAATGAAGCTATGAAAATTATTAAGGATCAAGTACCAAATGTTTTAGATACACCTTATGATCCAGATATATCTGATTTTTATGAGTGGCATTGGGACAACGTTTTCTTAATATCAGTAAATATCAATGAAAGTGAAGTATCTACAATAGAACTGCATTATAGATATTCATCTGATAATAAAACCTGGAATAATTGGACCCAATATGGAGACTCACTTAATGCTTCTCCTTTTGAATGGAATTTTATAGCTAATAATGGAAGTGGATATTATGAATTTAAAACATTAGTATGGGATGCAACAAATCAATTTCATGAATCTGCTGTTAAATCTGTAAGTGTAACCTTGTTTCCAACATTTTTAGTTATTATTATGATCATCTTTATAATTATTATAATGGCAGTCTCCAGTTTTTTCTTGAGGAAAATGAAAAAGAAAAAATCATAACATTCTTTTCTCTTAATTATTAATAATTATTTTCTGACTTAAAATGCGAAAAGATTTTCTCAAGCAAAATATCCATACCTTCACCTGTTCCACATGAGATTTTGAGATTTGGTGAATCTGTTCTTTTTATGTCTGCTTTGTTTTCGACTAATATAATATGGGAAGTATTGAACATTTTTTCTATCTGAGATACCAATTTTTTTTGATTCTCTAAAGAATAACCACATGTCTCAGAACAATCAATAACGAAAATTATTAGATCTGAAAGATGAGTAAGAGCTGCAATAGCTTGTTTTTCAATTTCATTTTTTCCAAAGCGTGGGCTATCTAATAAACCAGGTGTATCAATTAACTGAATACGTTTTAAAATGTACTTTTCCTTTTTTTCGATATGCCCAACATGAATTTCTTTTGTTGTAAATGGATATTGAGCGATTTTTGGTCTTGCATTGGACAGGTATTTCAATATAGAGGATTTTCCCACATTAGGATAACCAGCTATTACAATTGTAGGAATATCACAAATATCAGGAAATTTTCTGATAATATTTTGAGCGTCAGCAAGTAGATTCAATTCATTACCAATCTGTTTTATAACACTTGAAATTCTACCGTTTATCTCCTTTTGCTTCTGCATTAGAAAATCAATTTTTCCTGATTTTTTTAAAGATCTTGCCTGTTTTGTAAAAATATTTATACAAGTTTTCCTAGCCCAGTCGACTGCACCAAGAGATTTCTTCAACTTATTAACATCAATTTTAATATCTATTAATTCCTGATAAAATAATGGAAGATTTTCAATTGATGGAAACTCTTTCACATATTTTTCCAAGATTGAAATAATGTTTGTAGCAAAGGATTCCGTTCTAGCAATAATTGTTTTTTTTTTCTTATATAGAGCATTTCTATCGGTTATTTTCTTCTTCTTTGCTTTTTTGAAAGACCATTCCAAAAGATCCTCTGCAGATAACACATTAGTCATTTTTTTTAACATATTTATTGAAAAACTTTATGTGATACTTGTAATTTAAGATATTGGTTACCTGAATATGGATGAAGGATTTATAATTTCAAATAAATATAGAAGATCCATCTTTGATGAACTTGCATCTGGTGAAACAGACATAAATAGAATTGCAAAGAAACATAGAATTATAATTAAGGTAGCAGTTAGAGTTGTAAATGATTTTATAAATGGTGAAATATTAGAAAAAAAAGGTAATAGATATATCCTAACTGAAGAGGGTGAAAAACTAGCAACAAGAATTAGAGGGTAATGGAGTATGATAGAATTATGAAACCTTATCTTTTACAAATGCTAAAGGAACTTGCTCTATTAGGAGCAATTAGAAACAGGATAGAAATTTCTTCTCTTGAATTGGCAAATCATCTTGGTACCAGCCAGCAGACAGCCTCGAGATATTTACTAGAGTTAGATAGTAAAGATATGATAACTAGAGAATTGGGTATAAAAAAACAACTTATACAATTAACTAATATCGGTAAAGAGGTTTTACAGGAGGAACATCTGCAGTATCAACAAATTTTTGAGTTGACAAATAGGATTCATCTCACCGGGAAGATCGTATCTGGCATGGGTGAAGGCAGATATTATACTGAACAAATCGGATATGTTAATCAATTTAGAGAAAAATTAAATTTTATACCTTATCCTGGTACCCTTAATGTCGAAATAAAACACATTGAACGAAATAAGATAAGACTTTTGAAAAAATATAACGCAATAATAATTGATGAGTTTAAAACAAACAACCGTACTTTTGGTAGCGTTAGGTGTTTTACTGCAACCATAAAAGACACCGATGGTGCAATAGTTCTACCGTTGCGTAGTCATTATTCAAATATTTTAGAGTTTATATCACCACACTTTTTAAGGCAAAAACTTGATTTAAAAGATGGGGATGAGGTTAAAATTGTTATCTATATAGAAAATTAGAGTGAAAAATCTATGAAAAATAAATTTGTTGCTGATATACTTTATCAGATTGCAGATTTACTTGATATTAAGGGTGAGATATTTTTTAAAACAAGAGCTTACCGAATGGCCGCACAATCGATAGAAGCACTTGACGAAGATATTGAAATTGTTTCGAAGGAAAATCGTCTTCAATTGATTGAAGGGATTGGTGAAGCCCTTTCTAAAAAGATAAAAGAGATTGTAGAAACCGATAGATTGGAATATTTTGAGAAATTAAAAAAAGAGATACCAAAGGGAGTTATTGATTTATTAAATATACCAGGTCTGGGTCCCAAAAAAGTTTCTGTCCTGTATAGAAATCTTTCAATTACAAATATCGATGATCTTAAAAAAGCATGCAATGAGGGTAGACTTAGAGATCTTGAAGGTTTCGGAGAAATATCTGAGAGAAATATTCTTCGTGGAATAGCCCTTAGAGATAAGACTAGCGGACGTGTTCTTCTTAACGTTGCATATGAAAATGGTAAAAATTACTTAAAATATCTTAAAAAATGTAAAAAAATTGAAATGATCAGTATTGCAGGTAGCCTTCGTAGAATGAAGGAAACTATTGGTGATTTAGATATTCTTGCCTCTTCAGATGATCCTAATGAAGTTATGGAATATTTCACAAGATACCCAGATGTTAACAATATATTATTAAAGGGAAAAACCAAAACAAGTGTATTCTTAAATGATGATATTCAAGTAGATCTTCGTGTAGTTGAAAAAAAAAGTTTTGGAGCAGCACTTCAATATTTCACTGGATCCAAAGAACACAACGTGAAAATGCGTAGTATAGCAATCAAAAAAGATATGAAATTAAATGAGTATGGTCTTTTTGATAAAAAAACCGACGAATTCTTAGTTGGTAGAACCGAAAAGGAAGTCTATAAAAATCTTGACCTTGCATATATAGAGCCAGAGTTAAGAGAAAATCGAGGTGAGATTGAAACCGCATTAAAAGATGAACTACCAGATATCATAAAGTATAATGATATTAAGGGTGATCTTCACATACATTCTAGATGGAGTGATGGTACCGACTCGTTAGAAAATATCGCAATACATGCTCATAAATTAGGCTATGAGTATATTGGAATTACCGATCATTCTGAATCTCTGAAAATAGCCCGTGGACTTACTGAAAAAAGAATTGATAATAAAATAAAAGAAATTGATAATCTAAATAAAAGACTAAAAAGTTTAAAGATATTATGTGGTACTGAATGTGATATTAAATCTGATGGAACGTTGGATTACAAAAACAATGTTCTTAAAAAACTTGATTTTGTTTGTATTGGTATTCATTCTTCATTTAAAATGGATCAAAAAGAGGCAACTAATAGAATAATAAAAGGTATGGAAAATGAACATGTTGATTTCTTAGCTCATCCAACTTGCCGAATAATTGGAAGGAGGGACCCTCTTCAAATTGATATGGAAAAAATTTTTGATGCTGCAGTAGAAACTGATACATATTTGGAGATCAATTCATTTCCTGATCGTCTTGACCTTAACGATACAAACTCAAAATTTGCAAAAGAGAGAGGAGGGAAATTTGTCATTGGAACTGATTCTCACAATGTCAATCATCTTCCATATATGCATTATGGAATTGCAACCGCTCGACGTGGTTGGTTAGAGAAAAATGATATTCTTAATACAAAATCTTTGAAAAATCTTGCAAAAAAATTGGATGTGATTTGAGGTATGAATAAAAAAGAAGCAGAAAAAGAGATTAAAAAGCTTCGAGAAGAAATAAACCATTATAATTATAAATATTATGTAGAAAACAATCCAGAAATTTCTGATTATGAATTTGATTTTTTACTAAAAAAACTGGAAAAACTAGAATCCAAATTTCCTGAATTGATCATGCCAGAATCCCCGACTCAGAGAGTTGGTGGTAAGCCTCTTGATTCATTTAAAACAGTAGAACATAAAACACCAATGTTATCACTAGATAATACATATGATTATGACGATCTTAAGGAATTTGATAAAAGAGTTAAAAAAAATGTAGGTGAGATTGAGTATGTCGTTGAACCTAAAATTGATGGTATCGGTGTTGCTCTAATTTATGAAAATGGTATTTTTATTAAAGGTATAACCAGAGGAGATGGACTTAGAGGTGATGACATAACATCTAATCTAAAGACTATACATAGCATACCATTAAGTCTTAATGGGGATCTATTAAAAAATGCAGAGTTTCGTGGCGAGGTCTATATGTCTCTAAATGGATTTAAGAAACTTAATAGAATGAGGGAAAAAAATAATGAAACATTATTTGCAAATCCTCGTAATGCAGCTGCTGGTTCAGTAAGACAACTAGATCCAAGGATTGTAGAATCACGACCATTGGACATTTTTATCTATTTCATATCTCATTCAGATAAGGAATTCCTTACTCATGAAAAATCGATAGAGGCAATAAAAAAGGCTGGTTTTCGAGTAAATCCTTTGATAAAAAAGGTTGAAGATATCGATAATGTTTTAAAATATTGTAAAGAGCTTGAAAAGAAACGAAACTCACTCGATTATGAGATAGACGGTGCTGTTATTAAAGTAAATTCTATTAAAAAACAAAAAAAGCTAGGTGAAACATCAAAGCACCCCAGATGGGCAATATCTTATAAATTTTCAGCAAAACAATCAACAACATACCTAAATGATATTGACATTCAGGTTGGAAGAACGGGAACTCTAACACCCGTAGCAATTTTGGAACCCGTAGAGGTTGGTGGTGTAACAGTTTCACGTGCAACATTACATAATTTTGATGAACTAAGACGAAAAGACATTCGCGTCGGAGATTATGTACTTATAGAGCGTAGTGGTGATGTTATTCCTCAAGTAGTAAAAAGTATAATAGAAAAAAGAACAGGTAAGGAAAAACGTAAAAATATTCCTAAAAAGTGTCCAGTATGTAGTTCAGAGGTTGTTAGAAAAGAACAAGAAGTTGCTGTAAGGTGCCCAAATAAGTATTGTTCTGCTCGTTTGAAATGGCGAGTGAAGTACTATGCTTCGAGAGATGCAATGGATATTGATCATCTTGGTGAATCAACAATCGACAAATTGCTTGAAAAGAATATGATAGAAAATGTTGCCGATTTGTATTTTCTTTCAAAGGATGATATTCTAACCCTTGAGGGATTTAAAGACAAATCTGCACAGAACCTTATTGATTCTATTAAAAACAGTAAAAAACAAGACCTTTCTAGATTGATATATGGATTAGGAATCCGTCATGTTGGAAAATTTGCTGCTCAACTTCTTGCATCTCAATACCAATCTATCGATGAACTTGCAAAAGCTTCAATTGAAGATCTAAAAAAAATTGATGGTCTTGGTGAAAAAACTGCAGAATCAATTTGTACATTTTTTGTAACAGAAGAAAACATCAATCTAATAAAGCGATTAAAAAATATCGGTGTTAAAACAAAAGAAGGAAAAAAGAAAGAAATGTTATTACAAGATAAAAAATTTGTTTTCACAGGAGGATTATCAAACATCTCTCGTCCTGATGCTTCTGATTTAGTAAAAAGAATGGGAGGTGTCGTATCATCCTCCATTGGAAAAAACATTGATTATGTCGTAGTAGGACATAAACCTGGCTCAAAATACAAAAAAGCAGAAAAGTTAGGACTAAAAATTATCAACGAAGAAGATTTTATTAAATTAGTGAGTACAAAAAAATAGAGGTAGAAAAAAATGATGGAATGTAAAGTAGAAGATAATAAGTCAAATTGTAACTGTTCATACCCTTGCAATAAAAAAGGTATTTGTTGTGAGTGCCTTAGTTATCATCGGAATAAAGGAGAAGTACCAGCATGTTTCTTTCCTCGGGATATCGAAAAAACTTACGATCGATCGATTGAGAATTTTATAAAAGTATACCAAAAGCGAGACTGATATGGATATCTATTAATTTTTACTATTTTAAAAATTTTAAACATAAAGAAATCTAGTCATAATTTTTAAATATATTTTATATTATGCATGGACTGATCATTATGAAGAAAAAAAAACTCATACCAGCAGTTGTATTAATAATTCTTTTAATTGGATCAGTTTCCTCACTCTATGTCTATGCAACTCAATCTGATGAATTAACTATATCTATTAATGGACAAAAATATACAGTAGATCAATTGTTTTTTATCGCTGAACTACGATCTATTGATTCGTTGAATATCTCAGGAATTGCACTTGATGATTTGATACAAAAAGTTTGTATTTTACCAAAACACCATGAATATACTATAGTTGGAGCAGATGGATATCAAAAAACTGTTGAATGGGAAAATATGGAAAATGGTATTTTAACATATGAAAAGATAGTAGTTTTCTCTGATCTTCCTAAATCATTTAGAGTTAAGAATGTAGTAAAAATTGAGGTGATATAAAATGGAAAAAAAGAAATTATTTGCAGGAATAATTGTATTTGGATCTCTTTGGGGATTCGCTGAATGTATTCTAGGTCCTATATTGGATAATGCAGGTCTTCCTTCTGGTGCACTTATGACTAGTATCTTTGCCATTGGTCTTATGATGATCAGTAGAATGTTGTATAAAAAACATGGAATGCAATTAGGAATGGGGATTGTTGCCGGTGCACTTCGAATGTTTAATCCATTTGGAGGATGTGTTATATGTTCTGCAATAGCAATTGCAGCTGAGGGACTAATTTTCGAACTTATTTGGTATTATCTATCCTTAGATTTGAGAGAATTGAAATCTTATACAATGAAAATAAGTATGGGTTTTATCTCTGCATATTTTTGTTATGTAGGAGGATACATAACAACACAAATTTTAACACCTTTAGTTGTATCTGCAAATTTCTATATAATGAATCTTATCGTATTTATACCACAAATACTTTCTAGAGGTTTATTGGCTGCTTTTATTGGAGGAATCACAGTACCGCTTGTACTTATTCTCAAAGATTTTAACATTAACAGCATAAAAGATAAATTATATTATTCAACAGCTGCTGCAGTCTCAATTTTATGTTGGATTTTTATTATAACTAATGCAGTGTTGCTGATTAGTTCATAATAAATCATGAGAGATAATATGGTTAAAAATGAAAAAGTAAAAATCTTAAAATTTCATGCTAAGAAATGTAATGGATGTCTTGAATGTGAAAAAGCCTGTTCTCAGGTTCATTTTAAAACAGACGAAGGAGGAGACAAATCAGCAATTTCCATAATTAAAAATAACGACTCATATAAAATGATTGTTTGTAATCAAAATGGTCTTTGTATTGATTTGTGTCCGGTTGGTGCAATAACACGTCGGAAGACAGGAGTCGTGATCCTTGAAAAGAACACTTGTATTGGATGTCAGGCATGTGTTGGTTTTTGTCCATTTGAAGGTATGAAAAAATCGACAGATAGGATAGAACCCTTCAAATGTATATCTTGTGGTTCATGTGTACGAGCATGTTCTGAAGAAGCATTAGAACTTGTTGAAGTAAAAATTGATGATATAAAGGAAGTTGTTTATCATAAACAGGGGGTATAAAGATGGTGGGGGGACAGATACCAGTAGAATTATTCAAAACAGGTAATTCTAAAAAAAAATGGGATTTAAAAAAAATAAAATCATCGCATAAGATTCTAGCAGAGTATAAATATCAGAGGAATGAAATTCATAAAGGCTATGCAAATAGAACTCTTTATGTAAACCTAAGTACTGGAAAGATTAAAGAAAAAAAAGTCACAGAAGAAATGAAGAAGAAGTTTACTGGAGGCCGTGGATTTGGTTTAAAGCTTTTATGGGATTCAATTAATTCAACAACTCAATGGAACGATGAGGAAAACGAACTTATTATTACAACAGGTCCCTTGTGTGGAGTTACACAATATCCTGGCTCAGGAAAATCACTTTGTGTAACAATTTCTCCATCAACTGGTATCATATGCGATAGTAATGTAGGAGGATTTTTTGGTCCTTATCTCAAATTTGCAGGCTTTGATGCTGTTGAAATCCAAGGAAAAGCTAAAGATGACATTGTTATTGTAATTGATGGGGAAAAAGGAAAAATAACAATTGAAACTGCATCAGAAGAAGAGACAGATTCTCATTTGATAAGTGAGCAACTTACCAATATATATGCATCGGAAGATAACGATAAATCAAGACAAAAAGTTTCAGTTGTTTCTACAGGAACGGCTGCTGAAAACAGTTACTGGGGTTGTTTGAATTTTTCATTTTATGACATAAGAAGAAAGATTCCCCGCATGAAACAAGCAGGACGTGGCGGATTTGGAACAGTATTGAGGGATAAAAAAATTAAAGCAATTGTAGTAAAAGTTGAGAAATTCGATGGAGTTGAAAATAATCCTGCTGATCCTGTAACACTTGCAAAAATTGGAACAAAACTTCACAGGGAAATCAGGGATCTTGACAGACATCAGTGTAATATGCGCACAGTTGGAACAGTACATCTTGTTGAGATAATGGATGAATATGACCTTCTTCCTACAGAAAATTTCCGTTTTGGTAGTTTCCCAAAAGCTTCAAAGATATATTCTCAAGAATTTTACAAACTTTTTACTAAAATAATTCCAGATGGATGTTGGCATGGTTGTACCATGGCATGTTCAAAAACAGTTGATGGATTTACTGTTATGACAGGACCGTATAAAGACCAAAAGGTTACAGTTGATGGTCCGGAATACGAAACAGTAGGGTGCGGTGCAAACATGAGCATTTGGGATCCTTTATGGATCCTTGAGTTCAATTTTTATTGTGATACATATGGTATTGATACAATATCTACAGGTACTACAATTGCATTTTGTATGGAGATGTACGAATACGGAATTTTAAATAAAGAAAGGTGTGATGGTCTTGAACTATGCTTTGGTAATGCAGAGGCTACTTTGGAACTTATACACAGAATAGCTAGAGGAGATAGAGGAGAATTTACAGGTATTGCGGGAAAAGGTATTAAAAGATTAAAAGATTGGTTAATTAAGAGAGGATGGGGAGATAAACAATTCATCAAAGATTGCGGGATGGAAAGTAAAGGTCTTGAATATTCAGAATATGTGACAAAGGAATCACTTGCTATGCAGGGGGGATATGGTCTTACTTTAAAAGGACCTCAACATGATGAGGCATGGCTAATTTTTATGGATATGGTAAATAATGCAATACCAACATTTGAAAACAAGGCAGAAGCACTCCATTACTTCCCAATGTGGAGAACCTGGTTTGGACTAAATGGACTATGTAAATTACCATGGAATGATGTGGAACCATTAAACAATCCTGAAACAGATGATCCATCAAAAGTACCAGAACATGTTCAAAACTATGTCGAGTATCAAAATGCTGTAACTGGTTGGAATGTTGATAAAGAGGAATTAATCCTTCAAAGTGAGCGATGTTACAACTGGCAACGTGCAATGAATGTTTGGCTTGGAAAGGGATGTAGAAAAGACGATTGGATACCATATCGTTCGATGGGACCAGTAACAGAAATGGAATATAAATCAAGAATGGAACGGTACGATAAAAAATTAGTAGAAAAGCTAGGATATTCTGAGAATAAAGTTGAAAAAATGAGTATCAAAGAAAAAATGAAGATTCTTTATGATTATAGTCAAGATCAATATCAAAAACTTGCTGATTCAGTATATTATCGTCGTGGATGGACACCAAATGGTGTTCCGACGCCACAGAAGATGAAACAACTTGGAATGGATGATCCAAAGATGTTAAAAATACTTCAGGATAAAATCGATAAAGATGAAAAAGCAGGTTTAAATATATGGGGCGGAAAATACGGAATGGAAGATAAACCACCGAGTAAGGATTTACACTATTGGGAGTAATGGAATTAACATTTATTAGTAAATATTTTACAGATTCAAAATAAAAAATGTATATTCTTTGATCTTTTTTTGTATGTAACGTAAACTAAGATATATATAAATCAATCTTATTGGGACATTGAAAAAGCAAATATATAATCTCCTTAAGATGGAAGAAGGAAATTCTATAATGATCGATCCATATGTAATTGTTAAAATTAACCTTTAGAAGGTTTAATCATTTTCATAGTGTAACATTATTCATTTTGACATTTTAACACATAACATTTAAGTAGTTTCATCAGCAAAAATATAATTTGGTGAGGTAGGAAATTTATTCTAAAATGATTCATCTTAGCCCCAACATATGCCCCCTTAATATAATTTAAAGTTTCCCCCTTTCTCCTACCTCCTTTTTCCTCTAAAAATGTTCATAAAAAAAGAAAGTATTAACCTATATACTATAATTTTAAAGAAATTGGTAAACTAAAGTGAAGATAATATATTCATTACGACCAATATTTATGTAATCTTTTAACGTTTTTATCATAATTATACCATCTTTTTGGCAAATCTGGATTGTGCAATTCTAATTTTCCTAGTAAATGTTTTCTAATCCATATTGTTTTTATACTTTCATCAGGGTGCTTTTCAATTTCATCAGCAATATTTCTAGCAACTTCAATTGGTGCACCAGATTTAACCGCACTAACAATAATTTTTTCTTTTATGAATGGTTCTTTCCTACCATCTTTTTTAATAACATGTTTAGGCATAAATATCCAACCAATCTAAAATTTTAAACAAATATTACTTTATAATTTCTTTCCTTTTAAAATCAAATATAAAATCATAGTTTTGTACATATTAAAATTTTTTAATTTTATTACTAATTATAAAATACTATAAAACTAATTTACAATATGGGCATAATTTAACTTCTATCCATTTTTCGTTATCGTAATAAGAGGTTACAATGGGTCCAATATCTAATTCTTTTTTACAATATTTACACTTTTCCATTAATTAATACCTATTTTAAATATTCAATTTTATTAATTCATTTTTCATAATATTAGTTTTTTGTTTTGTAATAACCTTCTTCTTTTTTTATTAAATTAATAATTTCACCTATTTCTTTTACACTTTGAAATATAGATCTGAAATATAACCTTTTCTTCTAATAATAAAATGTGTTTCTTATTTATTCTTATTCTTTAAATTTCTTAAACAAATATCTATTTACCAAATTAAAATTAATAATGTAAATAATTATATTAAATATGGAAAAATTTACAATTAAAACAAATTGAGATTTATTGTAAAAAAGAGAAGAAATATATTATAGATATTTCAATTATTATATCAAGTATAAAAGTTTTTTAATGTGATATTATAATATCTTCCAATCTTAAAAAATGAACACTTTAGCTACCAATCTGATTTAATTACACTAATTTTTATATTTTATATGATTATATTAGTTATTGACAAAATGAATCATTGTAATATTCGCTATAATAACATTATCATCATTTTTTACGTTTTTACAATTAAATTTATAAAACTTTCTTGATTTTAAATATTATAATAATATCTATTTTTTCATAATGGTGAATTACCTACATAATCACTTGGTTTTATTTTGTCTATATAAATCATTATTATTAATGACCAAACGGTATTTTTTTATGTGGTGGCTGTATACTTTAGTAAATGATTTCTGCATTCCTTTCAAAATTTTTCTTTTTATTAACAACAAAATGTAGATATGTATATCTTACATTTTTTAAATCACAAAATTTAAGTTATATTATAATGTTAAATGGAAAGATAATAGATACATGAACAAAGATAAATTTGACAAAGTAAAGAAGAAACTTAGAAAAGCAAGTGTTGGAATAGCGGGTATTGGTGGCCTTGGTTCTAATGCATCTATCGCACTTGCTCGTACCGGAATCGGACGATTAGTACTTGTCGATTTTGATAAAGTTGATATAAATAATTTAGACAGGCAATATTATTTTTTAGATCAAATTGGAAAACCAAAAGTTAATGCAATAAAGGAAAATATTAGAAGAATTGACCCAAACGTTAAAGTCGAAACTTATAATCTTAAATTGGAACGAGGCTCAATGTATCATCCATTCAAAGATATTGATGTTGTTATTGAGGCGCTAGATAATGCAATTGTAAAAACAGAATTTATTGAAGAAATATTATTAAATCTTCCTGAAAAATCTATTGTATCTGCATCAGGAGTAACAGGGTATGGACATTCTGATAGAATTGTAACAAAACGTTTAGGTAAGTTATACATGTGTTATGATAAATATGCCCTTTCAAGCGAAGATGACATACTTATGGCACCTCGTGTTTGTCTTATGGCAAATTGGGAAGCAAATTTGGCACTTGAAATAATATTGGGTGAAGACAAGTGAGCATCGAAGTTAATAGTATAAAGGTTGAATGGATAGAAAAAGAAACTATCAAACAATTATTGAAGAGAGTGAAATATACTTTTCCACTTGTTGTTGTAAAAATTAATAATGAAGTTATTCCTAGAAAAGATTTCTCAAAAGTTATTGTACTAGACAACTCAAAAATTGATGTTATCCATATGATTAGTGGTGGATAATAGAAAAATTATTAAATTAAAGAATTTAAAACAGTTAGAACTGAAAAACTAAATGCAAAGAAAAAATAGGTAATGTACATAAATGTCCATGCAGAAGTGTTTTCTAAACATTTACATTTTTTATCATCCCGAATCATTAAATAAAAAATGAAATAACCAGGGATTGCTAAAAATGTTAGAAACCAAAGGTATGAACCTAATATACCAATATCAATTAATATAGGAACAATACAAAAGGGGAAAAACATAAATGGTAAAGCTATAAAAGCAGCTTTTTTAATTCCAAATGTGTTAACTAATGTATTAGTACCTGTTTTTTTATCAGCATAACAATCCGTAATGTCTTTAGTAATAGAACCGCCAATCAAAAATAACATTGCAATGAAACCAATAGTTACTGGTACTGGTTGTAACGAATTAGCAAAAACACTCCATGATGCCAATACACCTAACATACCCCTGGGAATTGCCACCCAGATCTGATTCAAAAATAAAAAATCTTTCATTCGAGGGGTAATCGAATATGTTATTGTAAATACTGCTATTAAAATAACAAATATAGTAAACATAACGTTAATTGTTATAGACATATAAAAGGCTAAGAAATACAATATAATAGATAACGCTTTGGCCTGATTTATAGTAACTAATCCTCTAGGTAATGGTCGATATGATTTGGATATTTTATCTGCTTTAACATCAGCAGCCTGATTTAATGCATTTGAAGCTGCATTCAATAACGCAAGAGTAAAACTTGCAGGAATTATTGTACTCAATAATAATCTAGATATATCATCTGTTTTTCCAGAATGATAGAAACTTGCAATCATTATACATATCGATACAATTA
>Ga0209635_10002329_pt1 | contig 14532 bp, 16 predicted proteins | sample DeeMarSWOR230_32_FD_187463 | JGI IMG/M metagenome (GOLD analysis project Ga0209635, IMG submission 187463) | Marine sediment microbial communities from White Oak River estuary, North Carolina - WOR-2-30_32 (SPAdes) (version 2) | ecosystem: Environmental > Aquatic > Marine > Intertidal zone >... | reverse complement strand
CGATCTCCGCATTCGGGGGCACTGAAGTAGCAATCTCCGAAAGCGTTTGCCTCAACAGCCATGGCGTGCAGGCATCAGACATAGGAACAAGCCTTGTATGCGCACTCGGCACGATGGCACGCTCCGAAACCCAAGTCTCACCCTCATGCTTCGAGTTTAGAGCCTCGCGTCAGTATGACCCAGATCCAGAGTGGGTGGCTAAAGAGGCGGCACAGTTTGCCATCGATTCTCTCAACGTTGGCCAGCCTGAGGCGGGCAAGTTTCCGATTCTGCTTGATCCTTTTGCCTTGCAGTCCATCTTAAATTTCACATTGATTCCTCCGGTGAAGGGGGACATCGTTGCTCGAGGCCGAAGCCTTTTCAAGGACAAAACCGGCGCGAAAGTGGTAGGAGAGAACATCACGCTCTACGACAACGGAATCCTGCCGGGAGGACTAAACTCTGGGAAGATGGACATGGAAGGCGTCCCGAGACAGAAAACGCCAATCATCGACGAGGGGATTCTCCGCAGCTTCCTCTACAACAACTACTGGGCCAGATTGGAAGGTCAAACGAGCACGGGAAACGCGGGCCGAGGAGGCGGCGGTCTCAATCTTCCACCCTATGGCACAATTCCTAACATTAGCCCCACAAACCTCCAGCTCAAGACAGGTACGTTCACCGACGAGGAATTGCTGGAAGAGGCAGACAACGGATACTATGTGCGTAGCGTGCAGGGCGCCCACCAGTCGAATCCCGAAACCGGGGAATTCTCGGTGGCGCTCGCCCCCGCATGGCGAATCCAGAGGGGCAGACTCGCGCACGCCGTTAAAGGAGCAATGATCGCCGGAAACACCTATGATATGCTGAAGAGCATCTCTGCCTTAGGAAAGGACGCTCGGCAAGTCGGAGCGTTTATCACCCCCAAAGTGGTCGTCAGCGAACTCACTGTCATCACAAAATAACCTCGCCCACTTCCCTCTTTTCTTTTGGTAACCATGGAAGCTAGGATGCAAACTTAATAAGCAAAATATCTGTAGACTTTTGAGCAACTGGGCCGGTCGTCTAGCATGGTAGGACATCTGCTTGACGTGCAGAAGGTCGCTGGTTCAAATCCGGCCCGGCCCACCACGAATCACGCGTGTCTGCTATATTGACTGTTTGAAACCTGGTGATCACGTGTTTTAAGTGGGTTCCACACGTTTTTGAGAGGTTGAAGCCCAATTCACGTGTCTTTTGAACTAGTTCTGAATCGAGATATAAAACCACATTTCTTTTCTGCGTCATGTTGCATTCGCATCCGCTTACGCGCGGATGGCAGGTTCTCTGTAATAAGTTTGGTTCTCGAATTGAAAAATACACGCACGTGCTGCTCATAGATTGATCAAGCGGTCTCCCAGTTCTCTCAAATCTTTGATTGTATATTCTCCGCTTTTTTCTCCAGTTCGATCCAGAAAGAAGCTCTTGATACCGATCTTTCTCGGAGAGATGAAATCCGAATACCATTGATCTCCAACATGCGCCATAGCATAAGGTTCGATTTTCAGAATCTTGCAGATCTTTTCGAAGAGTTGTGGTGTCTTCCGCACTTCCCTATAATCTGATACCGAGGAGAAGATGTGGTCAAAATAGTGACTGAACTTCTCGATCATTATCTCGATGACATTTCTTGTCGCTCCACTGACTATTATTAAGTCATATTTTTGGCTCAAGTTTTCGAGAACTGACGGCACTTCTGGATAAAATCTCACTTTGTCTTTATGTGATCTGAAAACTTCCATTGGATCTTCTTCGAGGTTGAAACGACTAAACCAGTATTCAGGCAGATACCATCTAATATCCTTCTTGCTTATGTGCTCATACTCCATCAAAACATGCTTCCTTGCTTTTTCGAAGCTTATGCCTCTTTTTCTAGCGTACAATTGAGGAATCGCTTCTTTCCAGACATAGTCTTCATAATAGAAATCAACTAATGTGCCGACCACATCAAAGGATACAGCTTTTAGCATGCAGCTCACGCGCGCCGACTATAAAGAGGCACTGGGCACTTTTTCAGAATTGCTATTGCGCTAAAGCGCTCTAGCCAATTATCTTTACAACCTCTTAGTTCTCTCAAGCCAGTAGTTCACTGCAGAGTCCAAGGATTGGTTCAAAGGCTTCGATTTTGACTGAAAAGGGCTTTTCATCGTCTCGTCTTGATCGGTATCTTATGTCACTATCCTGAAAATCGCCAATTATCCCTAGCTGTTCGCGAAGCCGATCAGCAATTGCACCTTCAATCCTCTGTCGAATACGCTCCTCAGCATCAAGGGGAGCTACGAATATTCTGAATTGTCTTAGATACTTGTTGATAACTGGTGCCAACTCTAGATACCGATTCATAAACTCCTGCATTCGTGCGGGTTTGCTGTATTCCTTCTTCCACATGCCATCCCATACAAGTACTTTTGCCCCCTCAGCAAATCGAGAAGGGTCGTATATCCTGTAAAGCCCATTCAGACAGTTCTGTGTGTGTTCCACAAAGCGTTCATCAAATGATCTTCCAGTTTCTCCCACATAGTAGACAAGATACTGCTTCTTGAAAGGAATGGTCCATAAATAGATGCCTGGGTACTCTGCTTCTTTCGCAGTGAAGACAGAGTCATCCTCTGTCCCGTGAAACTTGAATGGGCCATACCACCGAATTTCATATCTTTGAGAGCTCATTAGCCTCGCATCCGTTTGTTTATAGCACAGGCATTTTGATATTAGATTATAGCCTTGAATTGCACGCCTGTTGGTTTTCATCTCGCGAGTTTCCGAGATCTTTCTAAATTTCTAAATTCTAAACAGAAAGAGAAAATAGAATTTCTAAAAAATAGACTAATTTAGAAAATAGAAATTAGAAAAAACAAGTAGCCTTTCTCTATCAAATCTTCCTTATCACCCAAGCCTCATCTTCAACCTCAACGAAATCCTCACACTGCTCAAACTCACCAATGCTCTGACAGTTAGTGAACTTCTTACAGTTCAAACAAACTTCAACTCTTCCAACCTTCAACTTCCTCTCTAACGCGCGCGCTCATCATCATACATCGCATCCAGGCGCGCTCGGACTTTCATATCACATAACTCTTGTCGAGAAGTTCATGGAAAAGATCATGCTGGAAGTCTGACCGAGTGGATGTTAAGTTTCCATTTTGCTGTGCCATATCAAAGCAGCTTAGTCACACGCTCTTACACGAAAATCTTCCAAACAGAAAACAACTTATCACGGAGTAACTTGGCACACAAAATTTTCCAGATTTTTGGAGGAGTATACACTATATAAAAGCGAACACCGCCTCTAAATAGACTTCAGTCATTGTGAGCGTTCATCGAGATGTTGCTGCACTTCTGGTATTGCTTGCATCTTTTTCATGAGCAGTTTATGACGAGCTAGTATCACGTTGAGTTCTGAAATAGCGTCTTCAAGTACGCGATAGTAGGCACTGATATGCTCAGATCTAACACTCTCCTTTATGACCTTGACAAGCTCGTCGTACACTTTCTCCATTTCACCTTCACGAGGACCACCCCAGGTAAATGGATTCAGTGGAACTTGCTGCAAGACTTGATCCATGAAGTAGTAGGGCTTTCGGTACTGTCTAAGAATCGGATGCTTCTGAATTGCATATAGCAGGTTTGCATAGCTGTCAAATGCTGTGAAAGTAACTGTTTTGTCATAAGTTCTTTCAACCTCTTTCCAGCGATCTCTAGTCTCTGGATCAAAACGCATTAACCACATTGCCTCACTAGTTAATGCATAATGTGATGGTGGCCTTGTGGTCTCCTCCTTCTTGTAGGGTTGAGTTATAGACCTTCCACGACTTCTCTGAACCTTGGTTCCTCTGATTTCCGCCACAAAATTCTCGTCTACTGCTTCTAGAAGCAGGTTCCTAATTTCACCAAGTGAGAATCCAGTTCTGTCTCTAAGCTCATCTCGAGTAAAAGCTCTCTCCGTGAGAATTCGAAGTAGCGTGATCATCTTTTCTCCTTTTTTGCTCTTCATGTATTTTTTGTATCTAGGATCGATGTAATCTTCCTTTGAAACTCTGATCAATTTCAAACCACCGAGTTCTGTTACATTTTCTGAAGAATTTGTGATAAAAGTTTCTTAGAATTTTACTGCCGTCTAAGTTCTTGATGTTGAATGTGGATACCTGAGATCCTGGATCCTCTGGAAACAGCAGGAAGAGTAGGTTTGAGCCTAGCTGGGAACATTGGAGAAATGGCTTTCATTGAATTAGAACTTGCCTATGCGACAAAACTATTGCCTAGATTTAGTGATGATCCTGTCATTCGAAGAAATCAAAACACACTCTTGTATTGGCAGTATGGCTATTACAAATCCAAGATTCTTGAAGTGTTCAGCCAAACAATTCCAGAGGCCCTGAAAGCAGTTGACATCACGTCGATGACGCTGGAAAAGATTTTTGGTTCTATAGATGAAAAGAAAAGGCGCATCATCGAGCCGGCTTTCACCAATGACGTTCATTTCGTGATTGTTTCTGAGCTTACGGCTCTGCTCGGCCAGAGAGACGCGATGAGACAGTTTGCAAACACTATGAATCTTGTGCTTGAAAACGAGAAGGTTGTTCGTCAAATATTGAAGTTGGGCCACGAACAGATAGATGAAGCCCAGTTAAGTGAATTGAAAAAGAAGGGAGTAGCTTACGATTTTGTGAAGGGTGAGCTTTCTTATTCGCCAAATATTTGTGTTTTTGCGGCGACGAGGCCACTTGAGAATCGTTATTACACCTATTTGAACGGGAGTGGCCATTTTAGCAGATACCATGTCATTCAACATCGAGTGACAGATGAAGAGGCAAGCAAGCATCTGCATGAAGACTACAAACTGAACAAGCAAACACTCGATCAGCTCACACAGATCAATGCAGCGTTGAGTAATGTTAGAGTAAAGAAAATGCTGAGACCTTCTGAATCTCTAATGAAACCAATATACGATGACATAGAAGCTTTGGTTAAGGATGAGATTGCGGAGAAGCCGCGTCTGAAACTGGCTGATGTCATAAGTCCACGTTTAAAAGGCGACTTAATCAGAGAATTGGTTTCTCACGCGTTTCCTAGAAATGCTTCACTGAGTGGACTCCAGAACATTGAAGAATTAAGATACACTCAGGAAGATGTGGATTTCATCCGTGAGAGACTTTATCATTTCATCGAGTTTGCAGTGAACCCTATAATTGCAGCAAGCTACTCGAGGCTCACAGAAGGTAGCAAGAGAGACCAAGTCAAAACACGCATACTAGTATGTCTAAGCGACGGAGCTGAATGGCATATTGATAGAATAATGAAAGCAGTTGAACCTTTGAAAATCAGCCCCGCCTTAGTTTACATCGCTCTCAACGAATTGATAAAGGAAGGGAAAGTCAGGAAACCGAGACGCGGCTACTATCAGATCGTCAAAAGCGTGGAGTAATCAGGGGTGATGAGAATGGATAAAGAAGTGGACGAAACGGACCATCCAACACTTGATGATTTCACAGGCGCAAAACAAACAGACCCGAGCAAATTAACTCCAGAAGAGCAAAAAAGAAAGGCCAAACGACTCTTAATTGTGAAGGCTAAGCAACATCAAAGAGCGTTCTTCCGATTCTTGCTAAAATCGATGGACAGGAACTCGATCAGCTGGAGACGAGTTGTGAGTCTCATCAGGAAAGTCTTAGCGGAACTGGAGAAGGAAGATGTCTGCTATCTAAAGACCGTTCCAAAGGGGAAAGCTAGACTTTTCAAGCGATTTTACTGTCGGAAAACATTGGATGAATGGAGAGAGTGCCCCGATTACTTCTGTCGAATATGGTATGACAAGGACGGCTCAGAATGTCCTTTCCAAGAGGACGAACTCCCAATGAAAGTCGATGCTGAAATTGTGCTCAACGACCATGGAGAAGAAGATAATCAACCCGATGGACACCGAGAAAATAGTTCTAAGTAACCCTATTTTTCCAATTTCTATTTTCTAAACTTGGAAATTTTTAGAAATTCTTTTTCTTCTCTCTATTTAGAATTTAGAAAATCAGAAAATCACATGGCAGTGGACAATCAACTTGGTTGCGAAGCAGCCTCCCCAAAGTCTCTCTTTTAGCTTCTCTGGTCGCGCGCGCTTTGTTCCGAAAGTTGAACCATAAAAAGACCCACTAAAAAGGCTTAAAAATAGACCGACGACTATTACTCTTTGTTTGCTTTCGAGAACTCTGATTTATGGTTTTGCAGCATGATTACAATACCCAAGAACATTACTGCTCGTGGGCATGATTGCGTAGTTGCCAGTGTTACTATGGTGTGCATGTACTGGAGGAATGTCAAACAAAGCCTTCCATGGAATCTCCCCTTGGATTTCGATCACGAAGAGTGGAGCAGTTTCTATGAAAAAGGTCGTACGTATGTACGAAAATCTGGGATGCCATTTAACAACATAAAACGCTATTTGAAAACACTCGGGTTGCCAGTAAATGCGAAACAGGAATTGCTTGAGGATACATATGGGCTGCGGAACTTGATTCGCGCAAATATCCCACCAATAGTCATCTATGATCGTAATTATTTCTTTAAGCATGAACGCGGAATAGGCCATGCAGTAGTCTTGGTTGATAGCACAGAGGAAATGTTCGTGTCAATCGATCCATCTTTTGGACCTAAGTATATTCACAAGCTTCCTAAAACGGATTTTGAAGAGGCTTGGAAATTGAAAGGAAATGCAGTAATCATTATTTATCCGAAACCTTATAAAATCAGGGAAAGAAAAACTCCTTCGACAACTCTCATGGATTTTGTTGAGAAAGGAGGGCAAGCAGAGTGAGGGTCACACTACGGGTGCAGAAGCTTGATAGACCAGAGTTGGTTGCCTACGATAGAATTTTGAAGCGTTATGGAGCTGGATGCTACCCTCAAGAGCCCCAAGAGAGAGCAGACCATTGGAAAGTACCAATAGGAGCATTTCTTGAGTCAAGGGTTGTTGATGAAAGAGCAAATAGAGAACGAATTCTCACTTTCAATCTGCAAAATGTAGGAGAAATCTTGGTCAAAAAGTCGACAATGAGAGTCATGGCAGCAACACGCTTGAGATCTCTAGGAAGAAACATTCTTAGAAAGAGAGTAGAAATCAGTCGCTTGGTAGAGCAGGATCTGATCAAGATTCTTGGAAAGAGAGAAATGAATATTCGATTCAGTGAGTTGAAATATGCGCTTACAGGTCTACAACCAATATACAGAACTCTTAATCGTCTGTTGCTTGGAGACTATCCAAGTCATGAAGACCTAATGTCCAGTGGACTACATTATGCGGAACAAGTCGAGTTAATCGTTGATATCGGCTACGCTGAATATACAGAATTGCACCCGCGCGCGCGTAAACTCGTTGCTACGAATAAAATCAAGGATCTTTATAGCCAAGTAGGAGACATGGAAAGGACCATCGACATTGTGTTGGGAATGATCTTGTCTGAATTTTATTATGATCTTCAAAAGGGAATGAGAGTAGCCCAATTCGTCCCCTACGTAAGAGCAAGCACGGGTTACTATGGAGACGCTATTCAATTTGGCAAACTGATTAGTATCTCAGAAGACCGCCTCTGCGACAATGTAAGGGAGTATTACAGAGGAGCACCCTTGCCACCAAGAGTAAGGTATGCTTATCCGACCATAGTAAGAGAATTGGTTGATGCACAAATACTAGAGTATGATGGAAACTACATAACTGGAAAAGCTGACATATTTGAGAAATTGATTGACATAAGAGATGAACTCCCGCTTAGCGAAGAACCTGTTTCTTTTGGCTGATTGTAATGTCAAGTCCTGTCAGCGATATTGTTTCAGACTTGAGAGAGAAACATGAAGTTGATGAATATTTCTATCCTAAAATTTCAATGGATACAGATATTCCAAATGGTCTCGAAGGCGAGATCACTGATATAACAAAAGTGCTTCAAGAAAATGGATTCGAAGTGACAATCGAAAACGTGTTTCGCTTCATGGATTTTAAGAGGAGGCTTCTTGAAAGGTATTATGAAACAACGAATGGAAGAAAGACAGCCGCGGAATATCGCAGAATGCTCCTTGAAGAAATCAGGCCTACCGGAATTACCATACCCATCGAACTTGTTCTTGTGAATGGATTATTGGCTTTACTGTTGTATGCGATAGCTCGTTTTGCTGGTAGTTTCGCAGATGAATCTGGAAAAATAGCGGCGCAGAGACTCTTGGGAAAAGATGAAGCAGGTTCCAAACAACTGAACATGGACATAAGAGAATATCGCTTCCTTAAGAACGAAACGACAGTCTTCATTCAAGATGGAAAGACGCTTCTTTTCTTGAAACAGGAGCTAAAGAAAGAGCGGGAGAAGTCCGGGTGACCATAGAGAGCACATAACCTATCTTTTCTCATGCGCACTATATAACAAGTGAATTCGACAGAACCATTCTATAGAGTTCATGGATAGATTCCGTTTCGGCTCTGTTCGATGGCTTGGGGTAAGATGTTCTTGTCTGCTCGAGCCACAGTTGATTACAATGTTTGGCCGCATTAATAATTTAAGGCTAAGAAAATCCTTAGAATTAATAACCTCAGGAAGACGTAGCTTCAGCTTGCTTGATATTCATGTTCTTCTGCAGACTGTTACTGCTGGTGGAAAATGATTATTCAAGTTTCCTTCCAAGGATTTCTCACTTCTGGGAAAGTTTTTATGGGCTGGCTTATTCCAAAGTGCTTGAAGGTGAAAGGATGAAAGCAAGATACAGAGTTCACAGATTCGACATTGATATGACGAAAGACCAGACGAAGTTAGAACAGTTCTTGAATAATTTGGAAGGTGAAGTTGTGGCAATCATCCCAAGCGTTAATCCCAAGTTCACCGTTAGGGGAGCGACTGCCACGGTGGACTTTCTCTTAATTGTAGAAAAGGGCGAGTAAGACTAAAAGCCGACTCTACGCTTTCCCCTTTTTTGTTTAAGATGGTTTAATCAACCGTTTAAACTTCGAGAGCTTAGAAGAACCGCTTATATCACGGTTAATCTGTAGACTATGACTGCTCGTAGTGTTTGTGATAGAGTTAGGATAATTGGTATTCTTCGCCCTTTTCTAACAATACAACTTTGATGTTTGAGGTTGCTGTAACCCTCTTCTTGAATTCCTCAGGGTCTGTGTCCCAAGAATGCATAGGCACCACTACGTTTGGATTGATTGCCAGAGTAGCTTCTGCAGCTTCAAGCTTATCCATTGTATATTTATTCCCTGTAGGAAGTAAGGCAACATCCACATGTCCTAACTGTCTCATTTCAGGGATGAAGTCCGTATCTCCAGCATGATAAATCGTTTTGCCTCCTACTGATATCAAGTAGCCAACTCCATATCCCTTAGGATGGTAGGGCTTTCCTGAAGGTCTAAAACGCCTGTAATTGTAAGCTTCTACAGCCCTGACCTTAACGCTGTCAACAATGGTATCTTCTCCTGGCTGAAGTGTTTTGACCTCTCCACCAATCTTAGAAACACACTTCTTAGGAGCAATAACAACAGTGCCCTCTTTACGAACCTTTTCAATCTTTTCTGAACTGACATGGTCAGCATGAGAATGAGTGACAAGTATCAAATCCGCCTTCTCAGAGGTCTCAACTACTCCCCCATATTTCCTCAAATCAAAATAGATGACTGCTCTTTCAGCCTTTATCAGGAAACTAGCATGACCAAGAAACTTTATGCAGATAGCCATTTCGCATCACTTTAAGCACAAGTTCTATCTCTAGAACACTTATTGACTAGTTTTTATGACTTATGGAAGAAACTGACCACAGTGGATTCTCTCTTACAGACTATTAAACGAATCAAACTCTCAACGGAATAAGGTTCTTGAATTGTCTTACCACACCTTGCCCCATCATGTGTCGATAGAGTCTGCTCTTCAATTTGTTGCTTGAAAACAGTCCTCCCAATCGTCTTCTCCATCTGCCATAGAAATCTCGGTAGCAGTTGTAGAGCTCCTCCTGCACTTCAATCCTTGACAGCGTTTCAGTAGGCATGATTGCATGAGCCATATCATAGTGAGAGAGATTGAAATCTTCAATCCAATTGTTTCGTTTAGCCTCTTGATGGATTTCAGTTCCAGGGAAAGGTGTAAGAGCAGTGAATATGGCGAAGTCGGGATCTAACTCGTTAGCAAACTTCCTCACCTGTGCTATTGACTCTGCTGTGTCCGTTCGGTCTCCTATGACGAACATGGCATGTGAGAATATATCGTTCTCTTTCAATAGATCCACTGCCTTGGTTGCTTGCTCAGCATCCATGCCCTTCCTGAAACTTTCCAGAGTTGAGCTTCTAGGACTCTCCACTCCCATCATAACCCAGTAGAGACCAGCTCTTCTCAGTTTAGGCAGAACCTCTGCATTTTCGATGACGTCATCACATCTCCATTGAAAGAACAGCATGAGGTCATCTCCCAAATTGCGTTTCAGAAGCTCATCAGCAAGGCGATTTGCTCTGGTGCGCGGGCCAAAATCATCATCTGTCAACCAGATGAATCGGCTATCATAGTTGTTATGGCAGAACTCTATTTCGTCCGCAATCCTTTCTGGCTTCTTGAATCTTTGAACTCCTCCCCAGTGTCTCCATTGAGTGCAGAATGTACACTTATGGGAACATCCTCTTGAGCCTTCAATAAGCGCATACGGGGCATTGCGTCCAGCCATTGCAGCAAAATGGTATCTGTGGACAAGGTCTTTGACGAAGTGATATCCTGGGTAGGGGAGACTATTCAGGTCTTTGATCAGGGGTCTTGGGTTGTTGTGTATGATCTTTCCGTTGAGCCTGAAAGACATTCCACGTATCTTTGGAGATCGAGATTTTCTGGTTGAGTTTTTCACCAGTTCTGTTAAGGTCTCTTCTCCTTCTCCTCTGACGATAACATCTATCTCAGGATACTTTTCCAGGCTTTCTTGGGCCGTTACTGTGAGGTGCTGACCACCCGTGACTGTGAGGATGTCATGGTTCACCATTTTGGCAATCTCAAGTGTTCTCAGGACTGAGTAGACGTTGCAGGCTGCAAATGCACTGACAGCCACAATGTCAGGACTTGCAGATTCAATCCCTCTCTGAATCTCACTCCAACCCAGCTGCCGAGCTGTGCAATCTAACACCTCTATATCAACATCTTCCACTTCCCTCTCCAAGTAAGCTGCGAGCTGGATAATCCCAAAGGGTGGTGGGAGATATTCTCCCATAACAAACCAGAATTCTCTTGGGGGCTCGATGAATAGGACTTTCATCTTACGTCTCCTTGCAGTGAGGTCTTGTCATATGTCTGATCTACAGTTTTATGACTTATGGAAGAACCAAGAGAAAAAAGGGAAAGGGTGTTTATGCGCGCGTGGTTTCTACCAAATAGCCCCCAGTAATACAAATGTCAAGACACAGCCCATTATTACTCCCAAGGATGTGAAATGCTCGTGTCCATGCTCATGCGCCATTGGAATTAGCTCGTCCAGAGTGATGAATACCATTACTCCCGCTGCAAAGGCGAGTCCAAATGGCACTAGTTCAGGGAAAGCATTGAGAAAAACTGTAGCTACTACAGCCCCCAATGGTTCTGTCAATCCTGAGAGCAAGGCTACGCGAAATGCAGCCCATCTGGAAGCTCCACTCATATGAATCGGCAAGGCTATTGCTATACCTTCAGGTATGTTGTGAAGCGCGATAGCAATGGTTATGATTAGGCCAACTCTTGGCAGGTATGAATATCCTGAGGCAACAGCTATGCCTTCTGGGAGATTGTGGAGAGAGATGCCTATAGCAATTAACATGCCCGCTCTGAGCATCTTTGCATCTATGACTCCCATTTCACTCACGATATGCTCGTGAGGTAGAAGAAAGTCTAAGAGGAATAGCACAAGTGAACCTGTTATAAAGCCTACGGCTGCCGAGAATAGCCCAGATATCTCTAATGAATCGGAGAGGAGTTCCAGAAATGATAACATAATCATTAATCCGGCAGCCAATCCCATTAGGAACACTAATAGCCTTTCGCCAGGCTTTCGCACAAGAACTATAAGTCCTCCTACCGCAGTGCCTAAACCTGCCAGTGTGCTCAGTACGATTATGCTTACCGCATCAGCATTCATGTGTTCCACTCATTTCCGACTCTTTGACACATGTTCTGTGTTATCTCATTTAATTCTACGTGCGCGCGCTTCAGTTCCCCTATAGTACGGCTGAATTCTGTCTACTGCTGCGAGTACTCTGTCCGGATACATGCGCCGTGAAACAACGAGTAAATCGACAGGAGCATTCTACGAGTTCATGGATTGTTTTCGCGTTCGATTCTATTCGTGAGCGCCAACACATAATATCTTTTGAGCGTAAGATATTCGTTTGGCGATTATGTGAAAAACCCGCGGGCAAAAGCGAAGAACCAGATGATTATTCGATTGGGTGGATTGTGTGGTATTGTAGGCTCAGTTTTGACTATAGTCATGGTTTATGCAGCTACCATCATTTCTCCATGGTTCAGATGGGCTACAAACGCTTTAAGCGAGTTGGGGGTGGGAGAAGTATCTTCGATCTTTAACAGCGCTGTGATGATTGGTGGCGTACTCAACTTCCTTTTTGCAGTTGGACTTCGTGAGTATCTAGGTGGAAGGCGACTGGCTAAAGTGGGCGTTGCCTTAATCATGCTCGGCAGTGCGTCGTTAGCTCTTGTTGGTGTTTTCACAATAGCCTATCCAGTATTGCATAGTATCGTTGCATTGGGCGAATTTGTGTTGGCGCCTATCGGTTTTATTCTAATAGGCTTCAGTGCAAACGATAGCGCAGTGAAAAAGCTAAGCATAGCAACTGGAATTGCAGCTCTGATAGCCATTCTAATACTACCCGTTGTCCTTTTGGCTTTGCCATTCACAGTTGGGTTCGCTGTTCCCGAGATGATTGAGGCCTTGATTGTCGCGACTTGGATAATTTTCATGGGAACGAAGCTTCTTACGTTCAGGCAATAGCAAAAGCGGGTGCGAGTCTACGTGCGCGCGATGTCTCAAAAAAATATAGTGAAAGAGAATTGAGTAGCCGCCGCATTGCGCGGCACGTTTCAAACAGGAAACATATTAAAAGAGACAGACATTGAAGAATGAAGAAGAATTCGGTAAAATGGGTTGTTTGGTCGTGATTATTGGACTCATCCCAGACGGTAATCGTAGATACGCTAAAAAACTCGGCATCCCCAGAATTGAAGGATTCAGGAAAGGCGCAGAAACGCTAAGGAAATTCCTAGATTTCTGTTCCAAAAAGCACGTTTCAACCATAATCGTTTACGCTTTAAGTGAGAGCAACCTTAGAAGGTCCAAAGATGAGCTTGAAGAATTGTTTACTGTTTATCAGGAAGAGTTTGGGAAATATCTGAACCCCGATGCTCATCGAAAGCAGGTCAGGTTTCAATTCTACTCCACCCAACCGGACGCGCTTCCCGCCTCCCTCAATGAAGTGATGAACCAACTAACTGAGGTCACCAAAGCAAACACGAAACATTGTGTTAAGGTTTTAATGGCATGGAGCGCCCAGCATGAATTTTTGAACGCTTGTTTGAAAGCTGTCAGAGAGTTGACGCCTTCAAAAATAGAATCTCTCCTGATGATAAAAGAGAAACCCGATTTAATCATAAGAACAGGCCATTATCAGAGATTGTCCGATTTTCTGAGCGTTCAAGCGCAGTATTCTGAACTTCATTTCATAAAAAAGTTGTTTCCGGAATGTGCAGAGGAAGACTGGGAGACCGCTCTGACCTGGTTCCATACCCAAGAAAGAAAATTCGGGCAATAAGACAATGCGCCCACTTATTTGAGCATGCTGCCGGTAGTGTTGCTATCTTCCTTTCTCTTGACACCATGGTGCAGTTGCACGGACATAACTATAATAGGATCTGCTCGCAATTTATCTTGAAAATCAGCTTTTTGCAAATAAAGTGTGAATATCAAAGATGACTAATGTAGGCAATCATGTCAAATGTCCGCAGTGTGATAGAAAAGCTCGTGTTGTTTGGGTGTCACAAGACGGAAAAACAATCGGGATTAGATGTATGGGATATCATAGTCATGGTGAAAACAGGCCACCCCCAAAGACCTCTCCACGTTACGTCCCTAAAGCAAAAAGAAAATATGTCACGGGAATGGTTTTCCTCGTCGAGGCATCCAAGAAAGAGTGAAAACTCGACTTCACTAGGGACGCGCGTAGATGGAAATTATATATGTTTCTAGGGGAAAGTAAGGCAAAAGGAACAAAAGAGGTGAAGTATCTGACGAAGGGTACGGTGGCGAGATGGCTCGGCGGGAAAGGCTACGGGTTCATTAAATGCGAAGACGGCAAAGAAGTTTTTGTTCATAACTCGGATATCATGGGCAAGAGCAGCCTCAAAGACGGAGAAAGAGTAGAGTTCGAAGTGACCGATACAGGTCGAGGACCGAGAGCTGTCAAAGTTAAACCGATTTCTGAATAATATCGAGAACGCGCGCGCAGGATTCAACCGATTATTTCTACTGGAC
>Ga0209635_10002328_pt1 | contig 14533 bp, 15 predicted proteins | sample DeeMarSWOR230_32_FD_187463 | JGI IMG/M metagenome (GOLD analysis project Ga0209635, IMG submission 187463) | Marine sediment microbial communities from White Oak River estuary, North Carolina - WOR-2-30_32 (SPAdes) (version 2) | ecosystem: Environmental > Aquatic > Marine > Intertidal zone >... | reverse complement strand
TGGCTTCCGATTCGTTCGCTACTGCTTTTGCTAGCAGAGTTTTTCCACAACCAGGAGGACCATGTAAAATCACTCCTTTTGGAGGCTCAATTCCGAGTCTTTGAAAGAGTTCAGGATGCCTTAGGGGGAGTTCTATCATCTCTCTTGTCCTACGGATCTCCTCATGTAGACCACCTATGTCTTCATACGTCACTCGTGGGATCCCAGCTCTTTCAGCTGAAGGCTCACTCAGCACTTGTAGGTTGGTAGACGGGACTATCTTTATCACTCCACTTGGCTTTGCACGTGTGACAGTGAATGGAATAGCACTGCCTAAAATAACTACATAGATCGAGTCTCCCTCAACCATAGGAGTTTCAATCAACCTGCTCTTTACAAAGTTTACAAAATCTTGATCAACATTAAGTGTCATATCAACTGGCGCGAGAACAACTATTTGAGCACTCTTAACAACAGCTTTTTTGATGTTGACATATTCGTTAATGGACACTCCCGCATTCTGTCTGATGAGGCCATCAATGCGTATATAGTCGTTATTTTGATCTTCAGGATACGCTGGCCATGCAACTGCAGCTGTTACTCTTTTTCCTCTTATTTCAACCACATCGCCAGCTGAGATACCTAGATGACGCATAATATTATTATTTATTCTAGATTTACCTCTACCTGCGTCTCTCTGTTTTGCTTCTGCTACTTTTGCTTGAATTTCGTTTACCAAATCTATCAATCCTATTATCCAAATATAAAGTGACTATCTCAAACACTGTATGTGGATCGATAGCATGAAAATGTAAATGATACGCTCTCTTATAATGTCTTTTTTTTAAATTCGCATCACTCTCGTCACTTCGATCTGACTCACATCAGCAAGATCATTAATGGATGATTCAACTTTATCAATATTGCCTGTTGAGTCTTCCATTAATATATTGGCAATCAAAGCAACTAAACCAAAGGCTATGGGTTCTTCATTGAAACTATGAACAGTAACATCAGAAGAGAGAGCCTTTCTGACTTCATCTTTAAGACTCTCTAGACTAGTGTCAACGCTTTTTGGAAAGATTTTAACAACAGCTAAAACTTTAGCCATATTTTTTTACACCCTATGGGCCTGTGAATCCACACTTAGGACACTTGTAAGGTCTTCCAAAAAGACGACACTTCTCACATCGCCAAATCACAACTTCACCACAGTCTGGACAATGAAATTTCACAGCGTTTTCACCCGGTACAATAATGTGTCTACACCATATGCACACAGGCATACTGATACCCTCACTTTGATCTCTATCCGACATTATTTGATCTCCATAGTGTCAAGAGCTAGCTTCACCGAGGAACAAGGATCTTATTAGACTTTATTATCTAAAAATTTGTTTTTTCTTAAAAGACGAGTCAGGAACAATATTGTGAAAGAATTAATCGATGGTTTATGAGTTTTTTTATGATTTTTGGACAAGGTTGAGAATGAATGATGAGAAAATTAAGTACGAATTTATGACTATTGTCTACTAATTATTTCTGAGACTATGTCTGAAGCAACGGATAAAAGCATCTTAAAAAGGTCTGGTTTCATAAATAACATCCTTAAAACTCGACTTTGATAATCTATATCGCCCTCTTTCTCGATTTCTTTTATCAAGTCGTTCTCAATTATAATTTGGAATAGTTTATCCATGGTTTTATCTTCAATTAAATTTGTTACCTTACGAGCAATAGCCATTGTCCACAATTCTCGACTCAACTTACTCTTCCAAAGTGTGTCGTACATTTGAAATTTTTCTAATGATGGATTATCTATCTTTGATACATCAGCGGCTACCTTTCCAGCCATTTTTGCGCATATACCGCCTATTATCACGCCACCACCTGTGGTAGCTTTAACTTGACCTGCAGCATCACCAACAACTAACAATCCCTTATACGAAGTTCTACTTGAGGGTAAGGAGGTGTAAACAGAGCCGTAATAAACTCTGGTAATTGAACACTTTTTAGAGATAGATCTCAAAAAGACATTATTTTTCTTAAACAAATCTCCTTTCTTACTGGCGAGACCAATCCGGCTCAAATTCTTAGTAATAGGTATGATCCAAACAAAAAAACCAGGGGTTAGTTTATTGCTGAAAAATAAGTCGACAAAATTCAATTCTCTTTTAATATCGGTAATCTCGAATTGAATTGCTGGAAGGATGCCTGTCTTATCAGGGGTTGTTAAATTTGCGTTTTGTAATAGTTTACTTGATAAACCCTCACCATCGATGACAACCTTGCTTTCAATTTGTTCACCCTTTGACGTCTTAACCCCTTTAATGCTTCCATCCCTTAACATCAATGATTTTACCTTACAAGAGGTTCTGATTGTTGTACCGCTTCTAGTTGCTACTTCAGCGAGGTATTTGTCAAACTGTTCTCTATCAATTATATACGCCTGTTTTCCTTCAATTGAGAAATGTTCTCCTCCTGGTGAATGAAAGCGTGCTCCTTTTACTTTATTCAGAACAAAGCTTGGCTTTGGATTAATATCCAACTGTTTAAGTCCACTTGAGCTTATGACACCAGAACATTTAATTGGATTCCCAATCTCTTCATGTTCTTCTAAAACGAGGACCCTCGCTCCCCTATTGCTTGCTACTTCTGCAGCCAATAAACCCGAAGGGCCAGCCCCTACAACAATAACATCTGGTGCCTTGGTCATTTTATGACAGCAACCTGTAACTTGTTTTTTTTAGATAAATCTATTTTACTCTTAGGTATACTATTTGTTGATATTGTATTGTCACGTTCAAATCCAATTATTAATAATGATTTTAGATTTAAACAGAGTATTGTAGTACGAGTAGATATTAGCATGTCAACGGGAAAACTCGCTTCACAGGTAGGGCACGCAGCTGTTTCAGCAGCAGAAAAAGCTAGAAAGAACAAATGGAGATGGTGGAATATTTGGATCAAAGAAGGTCAAATGAAGGTAGTCCTCAAAGTAAATTCAAGCACAGAATTAGAGAGTCTCTGTAAAAAAGCGAAGAAGCTTGATTTGCCCTGTGAACAGATTATTGATAGAGGGTTAACTGAAATACCTCCCGGCACGATAACATGTATTGGTATTGGTCCTGCGCCGGTTGTCACAGTGGATAGAGTTACTGGTGATCTGACGCTACTATAAATCGATGTAAAAAACGCGTGTTGCCCGATCTTTTAGTCTCCCATTGTTAGTGTGATCTCCATAGTTGATATTGCTCTAGTTCCTCCCTGTTCTAAGGGAAGTTCTTCAGTTCCAATGAGTATGTCTTTCACTTCAACTTTATCCACAAACCTTCTACGAGTAATCTCAGCCACATCTACCGCGGTTGATATCGCTCGACCTCTAGCTTTGAGTGTAACCTCCTTGGTATTCAATGTACTAAAGCTTGTGACAACTGCAAAAACATAGCTCATAACAGGTTTGCTACCAATGTAAACGACACTTTGTTCTTCATCTGACATTTATGATTCACTTCTGGAAATTTATGTACAATTATAATATAAACTTCGCTTTTAAGCGATATGTTCTAGAGCATAGCGTCGCTTAAGGCTTCTCCACACGAACAATGATGTATTTGAGGGATATTGATTAATGCGTTGGATATTAAATTCCTTAAATTGTGTATGTTTATACGCATGGTCTCAATTACTTCCTCAGCAGTAACTGGTTTCTCAGCCCAGACATCATAGTCTGTTATTGTTGTAACTGTAACATAACAGAGTTCCAATTCTCTAGCCAAAGCACACTCTGGATAAACAGTCATGCCAATGATGTCTGCGCCCCACTGACGAAACATATTAGATTCAGCTTTTGTGGAGAATCTTGGTCCTTGAATGCAGACATAAGTGCCTCTCTTATGATGATCTAATTTTAATTTTTTAGCTCCCTTAATGAATATCTCTCTAAGCTCATCACAGAAAGGGTCAGCTAATGATATATGACATACCTGTCCTTCCTCGTAATAAGTATCAGCTCGATCCTTAGTCCTATCAATTATTTGATCCGCAATAACGAATTCACCTGGTTTGTAGTCTTCTCGAAGACTTCCAACTGCGGATGGTGCGATTATCCTTGTAACGCCTAACTCTTTTAAAGCCCAAATGTTCGCTCTCGAATTAACCTTGTGAGGTGGTATTTCATGATTTGGACCGTGTCTTGGAATAAAGGCAACTCTCCTATCCTTAAACTCGCCAATTGTAACAAGGTCTGAAGTTCTGCCAAAGGGCGTGTGTACTTTGATCTTTTTTAGGTTTTTAATCATACCTGGATCATATACGCCAGTGCCTCCAATGATCCCAATATCAACTTCAAACTCCTCTGACATAGTAATTCACACGAAAGGTCTTAGTTTGAATATAACTATTAAGGCTTCAGTCGAAAACGATCTCGAGGATATATTGTTACCTCACGAATATTCTTTACGCCCGTCATAATCATTAAGAGACGTTCGAGTCCGAGTCCAAAACCAGCATGAGGTGGCATTCCATATTCGTAAGCCTTTAAGTGATATTCGAATGAAGAGGGTGTCAATCCTTGATTTATGAGTCGTTTTACTAAAAGCTCCTTATCAGAGACTCGCGTTCCGCCCGAAGCTAGCTCTAGCCAACTATGCATAAGATCAAATGCTTCACACACTTTTGGAGTATCCACACAAGGTTTGACATAGAAAGGCTTAGACTCTGTTGGCCAGTTTATAATATAATAAAAACCTTTGAACATCTTGCCTAAGATCCGAAAAGCTCCTGTAGAAATGTCTTCGCCCCATTTGATCTCTACTCCGAATTCCTTCAACTTTTCTACAATATCAGTGTACGTATATCTCTTAAAAGGTCTTGAAGGCAAAGGTAAATCGTGACTGAGGACTTTAAGTTCCAACTCACAATTCTTTCTAATAGCACTAACAACTTCACAGGTCAATGATTCTAATTTTGTCATCACGTCATCGTAATTCACAAAGGCTTCTTCCATGTCTATTGATATGCACTCACTTAGATGTCTGGTAGTGTGAGATTCCTCTGCTCTATATATGGGGGCTATTTCGTATACCTTTTCAAAGACACTTGAAAGTTGCTCTTTATATAACTGAGGGCTTTGTGCGAGGAATGCTTCCCTGTCAAAATAAGCTATTGGGAAGAGCTCTGCGCCACCTTCAGTGGCTGTAGCAATGATCTTTGGAGTATTCACTTCAATGTGTCCATTGGAGTGGAAAAAATCTCGTATTGTATGTAGAACACGATGTCTAATTGTGAAGATCGCTCTTGAAGTAGGTCTTCTTAGGTCAAGAACTCTCGCATCAAGTCGTACATCTAAATCTGCTGGTACTCTTCCCGTTGGATCAAAAGGCAAGGGATGAGTCGCATTTGAAAGAACCCTAATCTCTTGAGGAAGAATCTCTACACCTCGAGGAGCCCTGTCCATCTTCCGTATCTTGCCCTTGACTGCGATCACAGATTGATCTTGGAGAGAGTCTACCTTTTTTATTGTCGAGATGTTTGCAAGATCCTTTGGTACTGTGATTTGTATTGACCCAGATTTATCCTTTAAACTTAAGAATGTGATTCCTCCCAAATCTCTAATGTCTTCTATCCATCCAAAGATGATTACCTCTGTTTCATCAGCTTCAGGTCCAACATCAATTGTATAATGAGTCCTTCTCCAATCATTTAAGGAGTCCATAGCTATCTGCGCCTTCTTGCTCTCTCGAACTCTACTCTTAAAGTGATACCCTCGATCTCCCATGCAAGTTTCTTAACACTTTTTTGATCAATTGGTAATTTTCTCCGAGAGCCTGATAAAATGACTCTTGTTTCTGTTGTACCATCAGGGATCCAAATCTTATTGATTGAGACAATTTCAGCAGGCATAAATAGGCTTTCAAGAAATGTTCTTAGGTCTCCACCTTTCTCAACTACGCGTATCTTTTTGTGTAATGGCTTTTCTAATTCTCTAAGAATTCTACCACCTTGACTTAGAAATGTGGATAAGCTATCTTGACCAACAACTAAAGCCAGAACACCATTCGATTCATATGCTCTATAAAATGATATCCTTTGTAAGGAAGGGAATTTTTCTTCCAGCTCTAAGAGATTTCTACCGACTTCAATATCTAACTTGGTTACCTCACCGGATCTAAGTTTCTCTTGACAGTTCCTGCATAGAATTCCACTCTTAAGGCAGAAACTACAAATATTAGTTTTCAAATCGAATGTTTCACCAGTCTTGAGAAGTTTATTTATGCTGAGACGTGATTTTATTTTATGTTAACACTTCCATTTTCACTATCCAAACAACCCTGTTTAATTATGTTCAGATGTCATAGAAAATGGAATAATTTTTGAGATCACACTCTTAGCTTCGAATTTTATCCTTACTATTTCAAATTGCATACATATGAATCACATAAATAGGTTGCGATCCACGAAATGAAGTTTAAATCGGAAGAACATTAAAAAACCTTAACACAAGACATCAATAATAAAATTCTGTTAATTAAGGAAAGACAAATATGGAAGCAAATGCCTTTTGAGCTGAACATACTGAGGGTCACGAGTATGCCAATTACAGACGTGTATAAAAAGAGAATAGCTCAAGAGAAGCGACTTTATCTTAAGATATGTCGTGACTGCGGGGCTCGAAACTCGAAGAACGCCTCGAAATGCCGTAAGTGTAGAGGTAAGAACTTAAGACCAAAGAAGAGAGTTATTGGCGCAAAATAGTAATTAGCATAAATATTAATGCATAGTTTTATCTTCAGTACATTCATTAAAATATTGGGTGTTGATCGATGGAAACGAATTTCAGATTTTCTCAATTTGCAGAGTTAAAGGATTTAGTTAGGTTAGTAACTACTTCACCTGCTCCATTTCTACAGTATATCGAAAAAGATGGGAAGAATATTTACTTTATTTATATTCCGTCATTTGGTAGGGTGCCCATGGTTTATTTTGTTCAAATGAGTGAGCCTATAGGAAAAAAATACATCATTTACAATAGATTTCAAGATAGTTTATCGTTTAGTGATAAGTTACAAGCAGCAGGACAAACCATATCCATCCCCATCCTTAAAATTGCAAAGACAAATATTTTTGAGAAATTCTCCTTCACATGATATTTTCATTTATTTGGTGACTCAAAACACCATCTTGTATGATTTTTAATGATGTTATTCATTATTTTTTTAGAACGGTCTTGTGGTAATGATAAGAATATTTTACCCATGTGCTTGCATAGTTTTTTTTCTGAACTTCTCTTCACCCAGTCGTTACAGTCATGAATGATCTTCTGTTCTTGCTCATTGATCACAAAGATGTAATTTCGTATTCTTCCTCTGATGCAGTGATCGTTTTCTTTAATTTCTAAATCATTATCTTTAATCGCCTTAGCTCTATTCAGCCTTCTTTTATCCATAAGTAAAAGTAATACTGATTCAACATGGGAAGAGACTTTTAAAAATCCGAAAGATTCCAGTGTTTTGCGATTAGATGCTTCAACTTGTGATCCAAGGTATTTGGTAACTCGGTCTTTGATCCTTGTCTGTTCTTTATTGGCTTCTCCAAGCATTTCAAGGATTTCGACGCAGTTTTCTATAGCATAACCATGAAAATGATTGTTAAAAAAGCCATAAACCTTATTCACTTTATCTTTTACTTCAAGCACCTTTGGAACCCAGGGTTCTAGCTCTTCTCTCTTATACCTATAATTATACCATGGTCTTCTGCCTCTTCCATGCCAACGGAAATATGCGAAGTCAGCTGTAACATATACATCTGGGGGAAGTAAAGGTTCATCAACAATTGTGTAAGCTACGTTATATTTGCTCATTACTTCCCAAGTCTCTTCTTTAATCCAGGATAAGTTTCTAAATTCAACAGCAAATCTAAATTCGCTTGGTAAAAGCTTTAAAAACTTTGAAAAGTCACTGAAATTCTTATCAAAAGAAAAACTAGGGGGTAGCTGAATTAATAATGGACCAAGTTTACTTGCTTTTCTCAATGGATCCATTAACTCTAAAAATCTAGCAAGGTGATTTTCTATGTGCTCTTCTGAGTCTAATTTTGTTTCATGGGTAATGATTTTTGGTAACTTTGCTGCGAAAACAAAGTTATTTGGTGATGATCTAAGCCAGCCATATACCATCCCTCTTGAAGGGTAACGGTAAAAGGTTGAATTAATTTCAGCAGTTCCAAAATATTTCACATAATGACTAAGCATTTTCTTGTTTGCATTGTAAAAAGGTCCTATCCATTCTTTGTAGCTCCATCCACTGGTACCAAAGAATAATCGACTCAAAACTTCATCACGTGACCAAATATAGATTATTTATAGACATAGACTGTTATGAAGGGAATCTCATGCATTAAATAAGTTATAATCTTACATATACACTTATTTTATGTAGCTAGCTGACATTTCCTATCCTCTATTTTATACCTTAAAAATAAAAGTACTTAAAAAGGAGCCTTATCAGTACTGAGGATAACAACAATCACAAGAGGTGTACATTATGGCAAGAGAGTCTAACGTCGTATATATTGGTCAAAAGCCACCCATGGCTTATGTACTTGCTGTGTTAACAAGTTTCTCCGATACAAACACTCCAGAGGTTCTTTTGAAAGCTAGAGGAAGATCTATAACAACAGCAGTTGATGTAGCTGAAATAACTAGACGCCGATTCTTAAAGGAACTAACAGTTAATAACATTAGCATAAGCACAGAACAACTTGAACAGCGTGAAGGCGGAACAAGAGCCGTATCTTGTATCGAAATTACGCTTACAAATCCAGCCGTGGCCGCTAAAGATTAGGGAGATTTCGAGTCTTCCTTTAGATTTTTATTCCCTTTTTTATCTTTTTTTAGAAGCGTTAATGCCTTTATATTATGTCATTGTTGATGAGATATTTTTAATAAATTCTCCAAATCAAACAATTTTTTTTGGTAAAAAACTGTTAAAACTGTTTTCACCCTCCTCTCAAGCTAGCTAGACACGAGTAGTGCGAGTAAAGCTTTAGCTCATGTTCAAACCTAAAATCTTAATTATTTCGTTCCTTATCATTAATGAAGACGAAAAACAGTTCCTTATCTTATACATTCTTAAGATAACTAAATCATATGTGTGTATATATTTAATGTCTTCCTGAACATCATGGTTAAAATAGAAGTAGGAGCTGGTGGTTGGAGTTACTTCAATGTCCCTGGAGATCCTCTCTCTAAATACTCAGAAGTTTATGATTTTGTAGAGGTTAATTCAACATTCTATTTTTTTCCAGAACTAAGAATGGTAAAGTCATGGAAAAAGAGAGTTGTACCCGATTTTAATTTTACAGTGAGGTGTCATAGGGATCTTACACATAAACATCGTCTTGAGCCCTCCGAAAAGGCATACAAGATCTTAGATAAGATGATGATAGTGTGCAAAATTCTCAATGCGAAAACGTTACATCTTCAAACTGCTTCTTCTTACAAGCCAACGGACAACTTAAAACAACTATCCGATTTCTTTTCATCAATCAATAATAAAATCCCACTCGCTTGGGAGATTAGAAATAAAAATGAACCAACACAAGAATTAAAGTCACTAATGCAAGATTTTAAAATCATTCATTGCACGGACATATCGAAGGATCAGAAGCCTTTTTACACAAATGAGGTTCTTTACACTAGATTGTTTGGTCGAGGTTACAAAAATATTTACCAATTCGATGATGTAGAATTGGAGAATATTCTTCGTAAAACAGAAGCAAGTGGATCAAAATCCGCGTTTTTAAATTTTCATGGAGTTAGAATGTATACAGATGCAGCTAGAATGAAATTCTTCAAAGAGACAGAGAATTTTCCACAATTAACTAAGAGTACGGGTATAGATTCTCTAATTGAAGTTTTAAAGGAAGACATGATTTTTCCAACGACAAAAAATCATCTAGTCGAAGAGCAAGGATGGAAAGTTTATGATCATAATAAAAATCTACATATTCATGCTTGGATTCCCTTAATAAAAATAACCTCAAAGACCTATCATAGTGTGAATGATCTAGTTGACGAATTAAAAAAGAATTGGATTTGAGATCACTGATTACAGACATGATGGGGAAAAAAATTTATTGGTAATGGATAAACGTCTAACTTATCCGTCGTAAAGTTAAGTTTGAAAGACTATTTCTCCATTGACGATGGTTAAATGAACTTTTTTATTTTTCATTTCTTTCTTGGATTTTTCTATGATGTCAGATCGAGTTGATTTCAAACAGAATTCAGAGTTTATTATGTCCATTGGTAAAATTGTGACATCTGCCAGCTTTCCAACTTCAATTGAACCTTTAATTTGTTCTTCTCGTGTAGCGTAAGCACCCTCCAAAGAATACGATCGAATAGCTTCCTCAACGCTGATCCTGCTTGCAGGATTAGGATGATTGACGGCAGACCAAACACCATAGAGGGGGTGGAAAGGCATTCCATCTGAACCAAACGCAACGTGTAGACCTTGCTTTATTAAGCGTTTGTATGGATTTGACCGTTTATTTCGATCCTTTCCTAAACGTATTTCATACATTCCTTCCGGCCAACCCCATTCACCGACGAAGTTAGGTTGCATTGAAGGAATGATTCCTAGGTTAATAGTTCTCTCAATATCATCGTCTGTCGGGTATTCGTAATGTTCTATTCGATAACGATGATCTTCTCTAGGGTTCTCGTTGATGACTTCTTCTATTTGATCCACCGCTTCTTTAATGGCTCTGTCTCCAATAGCGTGTATGGCAATCTGTCCGTTCTTTTCGTGAGCTTCTCTTACTCTTAAGCTATTCAATTTTTTATCTCCAACATAAACTCCTTTAGTTGAAGGATCGTTCGCGTATGGCTCATAAAGTAGAGCAGTCTGTGCGCCTAGTGAACCATCGATGCCTATCTTAAGAGAGCCAAATGTAAGCCACTCATCACCACTCCACGCGCGAGGATATCCTGTCATGACGTGGGCTCTTATTCGGAGGTCACCTTCCTTATGAGCGTCAACATATGGTTTTGTAGACGTATGTATGGCCTTATCATCTGGTCTACTAACATCGTGTATTGTGGTTACCCCCAAACTGTGTGCAAGTTCAATGGCGTCTCGTAAGCCTTGTCTTAACTCTTCATATGTGGGTGGTGAAATGTTTGGTGTCACTAAGCTCCTTGCATCACGGAGTATTCCTGTGGGTTCTCCAAATTCGTCCTTATCGATCAATCCACCTTCAGGGTTGGGTGAATCCTTGTAAATTCGACAAAACTCTAATGCTTTTGAATTGAGCACTATCATGTGTCCACATACCCTTGTTAGAGCTGTTGGATTGTCTGGTGAGACCTCATCGAGGTCGTGTCTGTTCGGGTATCTCTTTTCACTTAGGTTCTGGTCATCCCAACCTCTTCCCTGAACCCACTTCTCCCTTGGAAGTTCTTTAGAACTGATGTAGTTTTCCAATCGTTCAACTATCTCATCGATGGATTCAGCGTCGCTGAGTTGTAGGTGACCGAGCCTGAAACCCATTGATAAGAAATGTGTATGTGAGTCTATGAAACCTGGAACCACAGTTTTTCTAGTTGCGTCTATCACTTGAGCGTCGACAGGTATGTCTATCTTCGATTTTACACCTACAGCTGAAATCCTTGAACCCTTAATTACGATTACCGCGTCATCAATTGGTGGATTACCAGTGCCGTCGATCAGGTTACCACAATATATCACTTTTTTATTATTAACCAATTACTTCACATTCTCAGTAATAATATTGCGAATAACACTAAAGTCTGATATAAAAATGTATTTCTTTCGTTAATAAAAGGCGAAATTCGTTGAACAATATGACTGAAAGCTTCTCTTAATTCTTTCAGTATTTGTAAGGCTACTCGAGATTACTTTAATAGTTGAAATAACTCTTAAAATTACCAGCTCTTTAATACGATTAAGGAATTTGTGTTGGTTATCCCTTTTAGGTTACGAACATCATCAATACTCCTATTCAGAGAGGATATATCTGGTCCTGATAATATTGCAGATATGTCATATTGACCTGAGGTCTCAAAGACTAGTTCAACACCTTTCATTGTAGAGATGTTCTTTGCAATTTGAGGAGAAGGTGTAGATACACTTACTTCTATGAGAATAATTGCTTTTACACCCTCTTCAACAGTATCTATTGTAAATCTTTTAATGATCCCTGAATCGATCATCTTTCTAATTCTGTTTCTAATAGTTGACTCTGATATTCCTAAAAATTCGGCTATTGTAGTGTATGGTACTCGCGAGTTCTCACGAAGATGTTTCAAGATCATATGATCAAGCTTATCCAACTCACTTTCAACCATCTAAAAAGATCCGTGACCAAAGATAAAAATCATATCCAACAAGAAAATAGTGTGAGATCTTTTACATTGCATTCTGAATTAGAGCTATTTTGATACGTCCATTTCTGTTTAAGAAAACAGAATAGTCATTATTTTTAATTATCGATTCAAAAATTTGAAATAATTTAAGAGATTTCACTTTCCCTTTTGAGCTTTGAGATGATTTTGATAGATGTTTAGACGAGGACATTGCATTATGTTACCTGCATGACCACAAAATGATCGGAAGTCAGCTTCTGTAATTTTAAATTTTTGAGTTTTTATTAGTCGAGCTAAATATGATCCATTATGAAAATATACGCATTGCATAGATTACTAGAAGAAATATTTACTTGTGATCATAATATAAAATTTCTTTACATTTTATAATTTCTCTTTGACATTCTCTCTTCCTGTTATTATTTAAGACAGGTCAACTCTTTGTCAAACCATCATTTACGGTTTTAGTCTTAATTAACAGGAACTATGAGTGATAGCTTCTTTTGGACATGTGTAAACACAGGTACAGCAGAGTACACAATTATCGACGTTAGTTGCTGAAGGTTTATCAACTCCACGTTCATAGACTTTAGGTTGAACAGGGCAAATACAAGTACACAAGTTACCTAAACACTTGTCGTAATCTATGCTTATCGTTATGCCCAGCTTTTCACTTTTCCAAGTCTTAATATCAGTCATTGAATCACTCTATAATATTATGATTATTAAGACATCACATAAAATCTCCTTTTAAAAATTTCAAAAACTAATTTCATGTGGAAGGATAATTTAAATTAAACCCCTTAATATTAAAGACATTGTAAACAGGTCAATAATTATTTTGAACAACCTGTGGGCTGGTAGTCTAGTTGGTTAGGATATCGCCCTGACGTTGTTATGAGAGTGTGGATCTGACTTTCATATCATCTGAATGGCGAAGGTCGGGAGTTCAAATCTCCTCCGGCCCACCATTGATTCTAATTTTACATGACATTTCTTAAGATGCTACAAATCATTGCTTCTGTTACGTTGTTAGAAGGTAATGAAAGGTGTTAAGTAAATAATCATTACAATAAACTTCAGGGATTTATGCCTTGAGTCAAATACCAAAAGAAAAGAAGACTGTATTCGACTGGATAAATGAAAACGAAAAGCGGATTTCCGATTTCAATCAAGAGATATGGCACTATGCTGAGCCAGCTTTTAGAGAGTACAAATCAGCCAAAGCATACATTGAACTACTGACTGGAGAAGGGTTTACGGTAGAAGAAGGGAGTGGTCAGATGCCCACTGCGTTCTGTGCTGTTTGGGGGAAAGGCAAACCCGTTATTGGGGGCTTTGCTGAGTACGACGCTGTACCAGGTAATTCACAAGCAGCAGTGCCCTATAGGAAGCTTCGAGACGAAAATCTTCATCCTTGGACGGCTGGGCACACAGACCCACACTCATCCTTGGGTACAGCTGCACTCTTTGGATTTCTAGCGGCTAAAGCTGCCATAGAAGAATTTGGATTGAGGGGGACATTGAAGTTCTTTGGTGAACCAGCTGAGAAGGTGTGTGGTTCTAAGCCTGTACACGCAGCGAAAGGGTACTATGATGATTTTGACGCTTCAGTGATCTATCATCCAAGTGGCAGTAACACTGTTGTTAAGGAGATTGCTGGAGGTTCCTATTGGAATACACTATACACTTTCGAGACGATGCACCCTGAAAAATGGCCAAAGCCAAAAGATGTTCCCTTCACGATTTTAGGACATGCTGGAGGACGAATACCTGCTTCTCTGGACGCAGTTTGCTTAATGTACACTGCTACGAAATATGTGGAGGATGCTATGTTGCCCTATACGGCTAAGTGGACATTAAACGAATACATCATGGTAGGTGGCCAATGTACATCTGACAATTTGCCTCCTAGAATATCACAGATCCAATATGCACACAGGGCTCCACTTTTATCAATGCAGGAACAGATTCAGAATGTTCTCGACAACACTGCTAAGGGAGTTGGCCAAATAACAGGAACAAAAGTCACAAAGAGGATCATTACGAAGACAAGATGTGGCTTAGCTAATGCAACTCTCTCTCAGATCTTACACAAAAATATGCAGCTTATTGGTCCACCAACATTTTCAGATGAAGCAAGAGAATTTGCTAGGCAGATAC
>Ga0209635_10002327_pt1 | contig 14534 bp, 15 predicted proteins | sample DeeMarSWOR230_32_FD_187463 | JGI IMG/M metagenome (GOLD analysis project Ga0209635, IMG submission 187463) | Marine sediment microbial communities from White Oak River estuary, North Carolina - WOR-2-30_32 (SPAdes) (version 2) | ecosystem: Environmental > Aquatic > Marine > Intertidal zone >... | reverse complement strand
TAATGTCGGACCCATAAAGGTCGTTGTCGATCGTAGACGCCACACCGACCACAGGAAATCCCAATTTGGAGAGGGCATAGGCCCCTTGTTGAGACCCGTCTCCCCCTATGACCACGAGACCCTCAATACGATGCTGGTAAAGCACCTCGAGAGCCCTCTTTCGCCCCTCTTCGGTTTTAAATTCGGGACTACGGGCGCTCCCCAGGACCGTTCCACCCTGCTGAAGGATGTTACCTACATCGCGGGCCCCCATCGATTCCAGATGGCCGCTGATAAGCCCGGCATAGCCACGGCGGATGCCGAATACCTCCCAGCCCTTATCAATTCCGGTCCTGACCACGGCACGGATTGCCGCATTCATTCCTGGAGCGTCCCCTCCGCTTGTTAAGACAGCGATGCGTTTCATCTCTTCTCCTGCTCGAAAAAAAATGATCTTAACAGGAAGCCTTTTCTCTCAGCGGAAATAGGCACTCAGAACATATTGTTGCAACATCCTCTGGGTATTGAAGAAAGAGCCATTGATCGCGATCGCATGACGCATCAGTTCGATGAACCGATCCCGATGATTGTAAAAGATCGGAAGAATTACCTCTTCAAGCTTCTGATAGAGGGAGACAGCGTCCTTTGTAGAATCGTGTGGTTCATGCGTCCCACGGGCATTCTCCCCGATAGACCATCCGGTGATCCCTTCAATATGACCTTCAATCCACCAACCATCGAGGATACTGAGGCTCGGGACACCGTTAAGCGCCGCCTTCATTCCACTCGTCCCCGATGCTTCCATTGGGGGTTGGGGCGTATTCAGCCAGATATCCACTCCTGACGTCATGAGTTTCCCGATCTCCATATCATAATTCTCGAGGTAGGCAATCTTAATGTCTTTCTTGAGGGACTCCTTGACTTGGAAGATCCGTCGGATGAGCTCTTTCCCTCCTTCATCTCGAGGGTGGGCTTTCCCCGAATAAATGATCTGAATGGGATTTGTCCTCTGGGCAATCGTCTTGAGACGGTCCGGGTCAGTAAAGAGAAGATCCCATCGCTTGTAGGCAGTGGCTCTCCGGGCGAAACCGATCGTGAGCAGATCGATATCCATGCCAGTATTGGTGTGACGGTTTACGTAACTGGTCAGCTCCTTCTTGGCCTCCATGTGGCTCTGCCAGACCTCCTCCCCACGGATATTCAGGGCATACCGGAGGCTGAAGTTATCCTGTCTCCAGCCTGGAATGTAACGGTCATAGAGCCTCTGGAAAGGGTCTGACGTCCAGGTAGCTGCATGCACGCCGTTCGTAATTGCATCAATTTGGTAGTCGGAAAACATCAGTCTGGAGACCTCGCCGTGTTTTTTGGCGACCCCGTTGACATACTCGCTGAGATTAAGCGCCAAAAACGTCAGATTGAGAAGCCCTTCACAGCAAAAGATCTCCTTGAGCGTGTCGAAGACCTCATGATGGCCAATGACTTGATGGACCAGGTCCATTGGAAACTGATCGTGTCCGGCGGCGACAGGAGTATGAGTCGTGAAAACGCACTTCTTTCTTACCGCGTCCGTGTCGCCGAGGGTAACGGAGGATCTTCCAGGGTGGTTCTGCTCCTCGTTTAGAAGTTCGAGGGTGAGAAGGCTTGAATGACCCTCGTTCATATGGAAGCGCTCAATATGATCGTAGCCAAGGGCCCGGAGCATTCTCACTCCTCCAATTCCAAGGATCACTTCCTGAGCTAATCGGTAACGCTGATCTCCTCCGTAAAGGATATCCGTAAGTTTTCGATCCTGTTCTTCGTTTTCTGGAAGGTCGCTGTCGAGGAGACAGACGGGTACGGTATGGCCGCCGAGGCCCTTCACTTCATACTTCCAAGCTCGAAGATAAACGTTCCTTCCTTCGATGGTGACGGAAGCTTTCTGCGGCAACGGTTTACAAAAGTCATCAACGACCCATTGTACAGGTTCCTCCCGCTGCCATCCATTTGCATTGAGCCGCTGAAAGAAATATCCTTTCCTGTGGAGAAGCGTCACAGCGATCAAAGGGATTTTTAGGTCTGCAGCAGATCGGAGCGTATCTCCTGCCAGAATTCCTAAACCCCCACTATAAGTCGGCATCCCTGGCTCAAAAGCAATTTCCATAGAAAAGTAAGCAATGCTTCTTGGAGCCTTCATAGGTTTTCCTTCTCTATCCCCCGAACCCGTATCAGCATTGGTCTTCCCTCCAAAATCTTTTAGATTGTTTCTCCCTTCATGGCCCATTGATGAATGTTAATATTTAAGATTATAGATTCAAATATCGATTTTTCAAATATTATTTTAGGCGTCGAAATGAATCTTGTCCGAATATCAGCCTGAAATGAATTTGGTCTCTGATCTGTACTGTCAAAGAGGGAGATGGTAAGTTGCCTGGCAGCTGGAGCTGCCATCGCTTAGCTCTGCCAATAGGCTGGTAATTTGTTCAAGTTCCTCGAGCGGTCTTTTTGGAAATATTTTTTAATGGTTCCACAAAACGGCGTAAGAAACGGTGAGACTTCAGTGTTAAATAGGTCCGCCCAGGAGATTGGTGACGCTGTGTCTCGACTATTTTAATGGCATGGGATTACACAGATTCTTTTCAGAATCCGCCACCCTTCCACAATTAAAACAGATATGCTTAGGATTTTTTGTAATTGCCTTGATCTCCTCAAATTTCTCATCACTCGCTAAGACACAAATATGACCAGAATGATCTCCCTTACAAGTCTTCTCTGCCATCGCTCCCTCCTTGAATAAGCTCACAAGTTAAAATAACCTTAGATTGATAAAAAGTCAAAAACTTGTTCCCGATGAAATCGTATGATATGTTTGATAGCATGCGTGAATACTGGGATACGATTGTCATCGGCTCTGGAATGGGGGGACTTACTGCCGCGGCGAATCTAGTCAAAGAAGGTCTGAAGGTTTTAGTGCTGGAGAGAAATCCCCATCCAGGTGGAACGGCTTATATCTATCACAGGAAGGGATTTACATTCCCAATGGGACCCCTTGGGTTCAGCCATCCAGAGCTTATCCGGAAAACCCTTGAGGATCTGGGATGCGGAGAGGATTTGGAACTTTCGAGGGTCCATTACAGGATTAAAGCCTTTGATCTCGATATACCTCTTTCCTTACCTTATTCTGAGATCGTTACAGAATTCAGTAAAATCTTTCCGCTTGATGCTTCGAGCATAAAAGAATTTTTCAGTAGTGTCGAAGAGGTGATGTCCTCCCAGAAGACCATGAATTTTAAACCACTGCACCTCAAGAGGGCCTCTAATATTTCAGCCTCAGCATATCTCTCTCGTCTCACCAAAGACTGGAGACTTCGCAGGATTCTTGGAAGCATTGGCACCAGAGAACCTTACAGTAATCTCCCCCTTCTTGCTGCTATGTGGAATCTCATGAGCCATGAGGGAATATGGTTCCCTGAAGAAGGAATGCAGTCTTTCTGTGAGCGGTTAGTCAGAGCAGTGGTTGGAAATTATGACAACACTGGTGAGATTCGATTGAATAAAGATGTTGTCAAGATTCTGGTCGACCAGGGGAAAGTCATGGGTGTGATCCTCAAGGATGGAACTCAGATTAACTCCTCTTCTGTCATTTCGAATGCCGACTATAAAACGGCTTTCCTCAAACTGATGGAACCCAAGATGATTCCTCCTGAGTGGTATGATGCGATATCCAGTGCCCGGCAAACTGGCTCTATCTTTCAGGTCTGTCTTGGATTGGATGCGGCTAAAGTAGATCTATCAACATTTAAAGAAGTAAGCAGGCTAATCTATAGAAGGAGCGGAGAGGTTGTCAAGGAAAGAGAGAATCTTGATTGGAGCGTTCAAGAGATTGATCCCGAAGCCCTCGCCAGCCAAGAACTAGAAGTGAGCTTATGGGGAAAAGATTGGAGATTGCCAGCATCGGAGGGGAGAGTGGTTATCGTGATCCGGACGGAAGCAGATTACAACCATTTTGCAAAATACCGATCCGGTTGGAGGCAAAGGTCTCCCGAATATCAAAGGTATAAAACACGACTCGCTCATACCCTTATCCTAGAAATAGAAACCTTTATTCCTGGACTTGCAAATGCGATCTTAGTGATGGATGTGGCGACCCCTCTTACATTTGAGGATCAAGGGGGCCGAAGTGGAGGAGCGGTGGCAGGATGGTCATGGGATTATGAGGATTTTCGTGATGACCAACCTAAAGAACTGATAGGCACACCGATTAAAGGCCTCTACATGGCTGGATACCAGGCCTTTTCGGCCCTCTTTATGGGTGGGGTGCCCACGGCCATGGAGAGTGGAAAGCGAGCCTCCAAAGCAGTCCTCCAGGGAGCAGGCCCAATTGGGGAAATCTTGATCCCTGGGGTGAAATAAAAATCCCCTTTGCCTCTTTTAAAAATAGGCAAAGGGGATTGAGTGGCCAATCAAGTCTTCAGACTTGCGATTTCCGAGCGAGACTCTATTGGCTCAGACGGCTCCCTCTCTTCTTGAGAGGGGGCTCGAATCGCTCCTTAACAGGATGCTTTGCATTTGCACATTCCGGAAAACTTCTTAGACACTTTTTTGATAATCATCCATTTCACCTCCTTTCAACACCCCTCGGGCATAACATTGAAAAAGGTCCGGTTCAAAAATATCCCCTTGGAGTTTGGCTCTATAACGGCAACCACCCCTACATTCCTCGATCTCAGAGCAGTTGCAGGCTAATTCTTCTAATTGGATCCGAGGTATTCGTTCCCAGCAAACCCTGAGCCCCTCCTCAATCGACCCCACAGACTCCTGATTGAAGAGCCCGCACTTGGCAATCTTTCCATTTGTAAGTATAGCACAGAGATGGGCTCCGCAGGTAGCATTTTTTTCTGAGCTGTGAAGCCCTCCCCCATAGCCGTATTGGAGAAACCGGCCTGCCTCAGAGGGTCCCACCCATAAGTCTCGATTTTCCTCCATCCTTCCTGCGATGCAGGGGATATCGACATTCCACTCTCCAATATTCTTGGATTGGATCAAAGACGCCAATCTATCGAATTCTTTCAGGTTTTTCCGGTGAATCATCGTAGCGATGGACACCCGGATATTGGCATCCTGGAGATTGTCAATAGCTTGCAAAGTCTTTTCGAAGGTCCCTTCTCCCCGGATAGATTCATGACCCTCCTTCATTCCGTCCAGACTAACTTGAACCTCATGGACGCGAAGCTTTTTCGCAGTTTCTTTGGTAATCAGCGTGCCGTTAGAAAGCAAGACGGAACGAAATGGGTAGTCTCTCAGAATCTCATTGATCTCCCAGAAATGGGGATGGAGCAGGGGTTCTCCCCCTGATAGAAGAAGCCTCAGACCTTGAATCTCTTCGAATTCATTTAATATCTTGAAAATTTTTTCAAGAGAAAGGTCTTGATGGAAACCGTCTCCGATATAGCAGTGGCGGCAGCGGAGATTGCAGCGGTCGGTGATCTGGCATTCGAGATACCGAAGAGAGGGAATGGGTGAAGGATGGGGAATTCTGTTTCTCTTGACTGGAGTTTCTGAGACGGTGATAAGATTCTCGGATAGACAGTATTGAATGAACTCTTCGTCTTCTTTTCTTACTGAGACACGTTCACCCTGAGAACATTTCAGGAAAAATTGATAAGCCTCTTCACCCAGTTGATAGAGCTCATCATTCTCAATGTCGTACAAGTACGGTTCTTCCAGCCTCTTCAGCGAGCAGTGGGAGGCAATCGTGAAGAACTTATTTTCGTAGGACATCTTCAATCTCTTCTGGAGTAACGGCTCCTTTTTCAAGGAGGCCTTTTAGGATTTTATAGGCGCCACACTCCAGGTCCTTTTCGGACTCCTTATAAAACTCACAATGTTTACAGATAAGACGGATCAGAGAGTCTTTATCGAGAGCCATGACTAAACCTCGTAGGTTATTTATAATCTTTAAATGGCTTTAATTCAAGCCAATCATCAATCCTTTGGACAATTTGAATTAAAATGATTACAATGAATCATGGTGGATAAGCCAAATCCCCGATCCTTCTTTACAAATCTTAGAAGCAATATGCCATGGCGGAAAAAATTATGGCTCCTTCTTAGAAATAACTGGAGCAAATTAAGGCATTTCCAATCCTGCTGCGGCCATCCTGGTGAACCAGGCTGTTGACAGACAGAAGAGGAAAGGCCTCGGTGAGGCCGAAATAAAAAGACCTCCATGAACAAGTTTAAAAAGTGGGCGGAACGGGAATATGGTAAGACACAGCGAATGATAGCGGTCATCCTTGGAGGGATTGTTTTTTGGATTGCGATCCCATTTTTTATTGCCCTCGGATCTTCTTATATCGATGCCTACCTTTCTCTTCCACGATTTTTTTGTGCATGGGCCAATATTGTGATTGCCTTGATCTTTATAGTGACGGGTTGGCTCTTTGCTAATTGGACAGTACAAGCCCAATTCTATTGGGGAAGGGGAACCCCGATCCCCTTGATGGCGACACAACAGCTGGTTGTCAAAAGGCCTTATACATACTGCCGAAACCCGATGACCTTAGGAACAACATTGTTTTATCTCGGGATTGCCATCTGGATTGGCTCAATTTCTGCCATCGGCCTTGCTTTGATCTATCCATTAGGGATTTTAATTTACATAAAATTTTTTGAAGAAAAGGAACTGGAGGAACGATTCGGCCTTGAATATTTGGAGTATAAGCGGACGACTCCATTCTTGATACCCCGTCTTCGAAAGCCGGGAGGGAAGGGTTATGGAAAATATTAAGCTCGGGATAAGCACCTGTCTGCTGGGAGAGAATGTCCGTTATGATGGCGGCCATAAGCTCGACCGGTTTCTCACGGAAACCCTGGGACAATATGTTGAATACGTTCCCGTATGTCCTGAAGTGGAATGCGGCCTTCCCATCCCAAGAGAATCTATGCATCTCGAAGGAAATCCCGATTCTCCTCGATTGGTCACTTCTCGAACCAAACAGGATATGACGGAACGCATGGTCAACTGGGCCAAGAAACGAATTGTTGAACTTGAGGGGGAGGATCTTGGTGGCTTTATTTTTAAGAGCGATTCTCCGAGCAGTGGCATGGAACGGGTCAGGGTCTATAATGAAAAAGGGATGCCGGTCAAAAAAGGGGTTGGCATGTTTGCCAGGATATTCATGGAACATTTTCCCCTCCTTCCCGTCGAAGATGAGGGGCGTCTCAACGATCCTAAACTTCGAGAAAATTTCATTGAACGGATCTTCACATTAAGACGGTGGCGTGAACTCCTGGCGAAAAAAGAGAGCCGGGGAAATGTGGTCGATTTCCATACGCGGCATAAATTACTGATCCTCTCTCACAGTCCAAGGCATTACCAGATCGTGGGGAAGCTCGTTGCTAAGGCAAAGGAGATTCCCTTGAAAGGTCTCTTTCAGCAATACCAGACCCTCCTCATGGAAGCCCTAAGATCAAAGACCACCCCAAAGAAAAATGCCAATGTCCTGATGCATATGATGGGTTATTTTAAAGAACAACTTTCTTCCGACGAAAAACAAGAGCTGTTAGAAGTTATTGAGCACTACCGACAGGAGTATATTCCTTTGATCGTCCCAATGACTCTCATGAATCATTACGTTCGAAAATACGATCAGCCTTACCTCAAACAACAGGTCTATTTAAATCCTCATCCCCTAGAACTGCAATTGCGAAACCATGTGTAAGAAGAAATGCAATCTGGGTTAGCCCTTGACATTTCACCAAATGCTCTTGACTTATCCTATCAACTGAACGAGCGGCTCGTAGCTGCAGATGACCTAAATCGTTAGAACGAAATATGCTCATACATAATTCTTTGTGGAGGAAGTGATGAGAATAAATACGAAAATGCTCATATACTTAATCGTCTTGGCAGTATTAGACATGATTATTCCTATTCCCTTTACTGCTCTTATATTAATTTATGTCATATTAGAAAAGCCACCATGGTTCATAAATTGGGTAACTGATATTTATAAAACTTAATGTAAATGAAAGAAAAAATCGGCGATTTTGTGTCCAGGCCCAGACGGAACAAAACAATAACTAAATCTGTCCCCTTTTATTTTATACTTTGCAGGGCCGTATAGATATCCGGATATTTGAAGACAAATCCATTTTGGAGCAACATTCGGGGAATCACTCTCTGACCTTCAAGGATGACTGAACCAAATTCCCCCAGAACCAGTTTCACCAGAAATCCAGGAGCGGGCATAAAAGAAGGCCGATTAAGCACTTTTCCGAGCGCTTTGGCCAGATCTTTATTTCTGACTGGATTGGGAGCACAGAGATTGACAGGGCCTGAAATCTCCGGGTGCTTCATCAAGAAAGCAAAGGCTTCTGCCAAGTCATTGATATGAACCCAGGAGAACCATTGACGTCCGCTTCCAATAGGACCGCCGATATATTTCTTAAAGAGGGGAATCATCTGACTGAGGGCACCCCCTTTTTCCCCAAGTACAATGCCAAACCGGGTGATGACGACGCGAGCCCCTTTATCTTTAGCTTTCAAAGCCTCTCCCTCCCACTCCACAGCCATCCGGGCTAAAAAGTCTTCTCCATGTGGAGACTCCTCCGTAAGTTCCTCATCTCCACAAAAACCATAGTAGCCCACGGCAGAGGTGCTAAAAAGTGTAAACGGTTTCGGGGGATGGGAAGGCATCCCTTCAACAATGTTTCGAGTGGTGCTCACCCGACTTTCTCGAATGGCGTTCTTATACTCCTCAGTCCATTTGGCAAAGATCGAAGCGCCTGCAAGATTGATGACGGCATCGTGATTCTTAATCGCCTCCTGCCAGGGTCCTTTCTGGGTCGGATCAGCCTCTAAATACGAAATACCTGAAGTCACTTTCTGCGTTCCCTTCCGCGAACGGGTCAGGATCGTCACCTCGTTTCCTTCCTGAATTAAACGTGTAGTGAGTTGGGTCCCAACAAAGCCTGTTCCACCGGTAATTAGAATTTTCATTGAAAACTCCTTTAGGAGGGTTTCCTATTTCTTATCTCCAATGAGTGGCAATACCTTATTCACACGAAAATAGACGAGATACTTGATTTTGTCTCTGTATTTATCATAAACAGGGCAGCTCTCTCTTCGTCTTATTTTATCAATCAAAGCACTGTTCTTCTCCTCCTTAATTTTTTTCAGATAGAGTCTCTTACCCACAAATCGATCACCTGACTCCAGGAAAAGATAGGCGGCATGCGGATTGGATTGAAGATTCTTATGCATCAGGCGATCAGCCATGATAAAGGCAACCGTTTTCTCATTCATGAAATGGGGTCTCGCATAAACTGCAACCCCAACCTTACCCTTCGAATCTGCGGTAGCGATCACTCCACGGCCCTTTGTTTTCTTGAAATAGTCACTTAGTTTCATCTTGCTCCCTCCTAAAATTTAGTTCACTAATCTAAACTGAGAAAACCAGAAAGCTAGATATCCTAATCTTTTAAAAATGTTATTGAAATTAATCTGAAAAGTAAATAAGGGGCATTACGTATTCTTAAAAGAAAAATACTGTATTTCACGGAAATAAGACCTTAGCATGCTCTTGATTGGTAACCTCCTTGGGATACAGTCCAGGAGCTAAATCGAGACGTCTTATCGGTCTTCATCGATCTTCCTTATCATCTCCACATATCTATCTGCGTCAAATTTTCTTTTTAATCCTTTATCATTCATATATCTCACAGTACCGAAAATCGATCTTTCCCCCCATGGACGGTCATGCTTTCCAAAACACCAGGCCACACCCGTAAATCCATTCGGGTCTCTCCCATCCAATTCATATTTGTTGTTTAGATAAAGAGCATTCCGAAAAGCCTCTTCGGTGGTTTTGCTCCATTCAATGATCTTCTTACCCCAGTACATTCTCATATAGCCATGCATCTTCCCCTTTATGACCATCTCTTTCTGGGCAGCATTCCAGTAGGGATCATGACTTTTGGCCTCCTCAAGTTCTTTAAGGGTATAGAGATATAGACGTCTGTCTTTCTGATGGGACTTTAAGGTTTTCTTTGCCCAATCAGGGATGGCTTCAAGAGAGTCATAGTTCTCATTATAAAATATGAAATTCATGCTTAACTCTCTTCTAATAATGAGCTCTTCGAGAAATGCCTCTATCCCCTGACTTCTTGTCTCCAAAACTTTGAGAGCAATATAGAGGGGTGAAATCTGCCCGAAATGTAAATAGGGGCTCATATGAGAGAGATAATCGACAGTAGGGTCATTTCTCAATTCCGGAAAACGATCTATCTTACCCTCTAAGAAGATTTCCAGATTCCTTTTGGCTTCTTTCGTGCCCCCATGCAAGGCGTTGACTCGGTTCACCCTCCGATCAATGCGAAGCCTGGAAACTGCCTTTTCGATATCGCCGACATCGAAGGAATCGAAATCGATCGAAAGAGCGTCGATGACAGGATCACGTCCCCTCAAAGGAGCTAGAAAGAAGCCCAGCTTTTTCTTGATCTTCGGTCGGATGGTTGCCGCAGCATATTCTTCCTTGGGTGATGCCTCCTCAATCGGTACGACGACATCGCTTTCCACCTGCATCAATGGGCAATCCACTCTTTTGGATGCATAATCCCTCCAGGCCTTCTGAATCTTGAGGTAGCCTCGATCCGCCACAACTAACGATGCTCTCTTGGCTAGTTGAACCACCCCAACCTGGGGAGACTTATGGAGGATGACCATTCGAATGCCTCTTTTCTCAAGAGATCGTTTCACTTCCCTAAGCCCTTCCAACATAAAAATGTAATGTCTCTCATTCGCCTCCGGGAAATGGTCCGTGAATCCAAAAAAGACAACTACCGGCTGACGAAGTTCATTGGCCTTCAAAATCGTGTACTCGAGAGCGTGATTATACTCAGCCCTTTGAGAGGCCTGCATCCAGTAAAGCACGTAGCTCCCTTTTTGAATCCCTTTTCGATTAAGCGCCTTTATCCTTTCTTTTTCGATCATCTCTCTTGTTCTCATCTTCTAAGGGTTCAGAACCCAGAGAGAGAAGTTTAATAGAACAGCAAAACTGACCCATAAAATATAGGGCACCAGGAGGAGAGCTGCAGTTCTTGAGATATTCAAGAATTTTCGGATGGTCAGGAAAATAGCGGTCCATAAAAGAACAATATCCATAAGTCCTAATAGCGGAGACCTAAGCCCGAAAAAGGCCATAGACCAAAGAACGTTCAACATTAATTGAAGAAAGAAGAAGACCAGAGCTATGTTGACCTCCGAATTGTCCTTTCTTCTCTGCCAGGTAAGGAATAGGGATACTCCCATGAGAGCATATAAACCCGTCCAGACGGGACCGAAAATCCAGTTGGGAGGATTGAAGAAGGGTTTCTTTAACGATTCATACCAGGTCGGGATTGCCGGAACGGTAGCAAGGGAGCCAATTAAACCTGCTAACTGACAGAGAATAATGCTTGCCACCAGCTTTAGGATATCAATGATCTTCATGTCTTATTCTATCCGACGAAAGCAGAGCTACCTAAATTTTTCGATGACTCTTGGGGAAGAAACCAAATCCAAGAACTGTTTCAGGATCCGGGCGGTGGCTCCCCAGATGATATGATTTTCGTATTGGTAGGCATAAACGATTTCCTTCTGGGTCGCCCGGATGATTTCCCTTTCACTGTAACAATCCCTATCGAGCAGGGATGAGATGGGCACATCGATCAATTCTGCTATCTCAATGGGACTCAGTTCAAAGGGATAAGGATAGGAGAAAAGGCCAACGAAGGGTGTGACGATAAATTGAGTGATAGTCACAATATCATCCAGTACGCCAATGATTTGAACATCGTTCTCCTTAAGCCCGATCTCCTCAAAGGCCTCCCGAAGCGCTGTCCGTTTTAATTCCTTATCTTTTTTATCAAAGACCCCTCCGGGAAAGGAGATCTCCCCTTTGTGGTATCTTACGGTATCGGTTCTCTTGGTAAAAACGATATGGCAATCCTCCCCTTTCTTGAAGAGAGGAACAAGGACAGCCGCGCGGGCAAAGGAAGGGTTCTCAATGACCGTTCTATCCCTTGTACTGAGGATGGTTCGTATGTGATCGACGAAATCTTTTTCGCAATACTTCATCACTCGCACCATTAATGTGGAATGGTGGAATATTGGAATAATGATAAATAAAAACAAAAAGGCAAATTGAAATTTCTTGAGCCCACCATTCGAGTTTCCCCTGATTCGAATTATGGATACAATTTACCAAACCCTATCTTAAAGAGGTTATTTCCTTTAGAAACTCATTCAGGCTCATGACCCTCAACAAAGGATGGAGGCTACCATCCCGATAGAGATCGAGACAAGCCCGGTGCCTATCCTTGCTGTGGCTAGCTGAACAATCCTCGAGGACGATAACGTAGAGATCATGGCAGATGCCATCCATGGCCGTCGTCAAGACACAGACTTCCGTGGTGATACCGGTAACGACAATCGTATCCACCCCCCGCCTCCGAAGCCACTGTCCGAGATCCGTTCCAAAGAAGGCACTGAAACGCCTTTTAGGTAGAACCGCATCTGGCGGCTCGGGCTTCAAATCATCCACCACCTCTGCGCCCTCTGTTCCTTGAATGGAATGGAATTTTATCTTTCCTTTAAAGATGAAGTCCTCTTTTAGAAAACTGTCGCAAGCGTAAACAATAGGAAACCCCTTCTTTCGGCCCTCCTTTAGGAGTCTCTGAAGATTGGGAAGGATTTGCCTCGCCTCCTGTGTGATCGGCAATTGGGATCCATATTTAAAGGTATCTTTTAACATATCGACCACAATGATTGCCGGTTTCACGAAGCCTCCTTCTATGTCAGATAAAATCTACTGTCAGATGAGTTAAGGTCATGATGTCCATTTTGTTCAAAAGGCAAGGTCCCTAGTCTTAAAATCTTTTACCTAAGCCCTTCCTCCCTTAACTAAACTGGCCTCCTAACTCTTACCCGAATCCTTCAACCTATAAACACACAGGGCATTTTCTGTTGTTATTTCAGCAAACTTTTCAAAAGAGACTTTCTTGATCTCTGCCACCTTCTGTGCCGTGTACCGGACAAAACTTGGCTCATTTCGTTTCCCTCTGAACGGTACAGGAGCTAAGAATGGTGCATCTGTCTCTATCAGTAGAGATTCCAGAGGAAGACGTTTAACGATTTCCTGAAATCCGTCTGCATTCTTATAGGTGATCGTTCCAGGAACGGAGATGTAGAATCCCATTTCGATGCAATCTTTGGCCATCTCATAGTCCCCAGAAAAACAATGGATAATCCCTTTACATTCCTCTGCCTTCTCAGATTTTAGAATCTCAAGTATCTCCCGATGAGCCTCCCGGTCATGAATCACAATGGGAAGTCCAAGGTCCTTGGCCAAACCGATCTGTTCCCGAAATCTCCTCAACTGGACAGCCCGGGGAGAAAGATTTCTGTAGAAATCCAAGCCGATCTCTCCATAGGCTCTTACCTTCTCATCTCGACAGAGTTTCCTTAAAGTGGAATAGGTCTCCTCATCGATCTCTTTTGCATTGTGGGGATGGACACCCAGGATGGCGTAGACCGAAGGATGTGAATGGGCAATCTCAAGGACCCTTATCCAATCCTTCCTCTCCGTTCCTACGGTAAAGATGTATTCTACACCCGATTCCTTCGCTCTCTGAATCACTTGCTCCAGATCCCTCTTAAACTCAGGCATTTCCAAATGGGCATGAGAATCAATGAGCATAAATTATGCTAAGGTGTTCGGGTAAACGGTAAAGGTAAAGAGGCCAGTCTCGTCAAAGGGTTATGTTATTCGTCCTTTTATGATTCGCCTTAACCTATTGACCATAAACCAAACCGGCTTCCTAACCTTAACCCAAAAAACTATTATTTGCTGCCCGTAGCTCTAACTCGATTGAAATAGTTGATCAGTTCCCTGGCGACCTCTTTCGACCGGATTAAAAGGGAAAGCTCATTGTTGTTTGTTAGGGCATGGTAAGTCCAATTTGTGCTGCCCAAAAGGGTGACTTCTCCATCGACCACGACACATTTGGCATGAGTCGTTTTAAAGAGGGGATCATAAATGACTTCCACGCCTCCCTCTGACAGCAGCTTTCCAGTACGACGGTTTCCCTGAGTCGTCCGATCCTCATCTTCTCTTACTTCTAAAATAACTTCGGCCTTCACCCCCCTTTTCTTAGCATCAATCAATGCCTTGAGCAGGAGGTTGGAGGGGCTGTTGGGATGCTGCTCATAGTATCTCATGTCGAACATCATGACTTGAATGGATGTCTTAGATTCGCGGATTATTTTTCTGGCTACCTGGAAATACTGGGCATCCATGATGACCTGGACGTCCTGAGCCGGGAGTGCGATAGAACCTGGAACGAGGAAGGTAGAAAGTAGAAAAAAGAATATAAGACCCGAAAGAGCTTGTTTCATTAGATCATGCCCCCTCTCCTGCATCCCCTCCCACGAGGGAAGGGTGGTGTGTTAGGTGACTGGCACGGCGGAGACGGTCCATAATGGCCCGTCCTAATCCAGTTTCAGGAACGGGGTCAGCCAGGATCAGGTCTAAGTT
>Ga0209635_10002325_pt1 | contig 14537 bp, 13 predicted proteins | sample DeeMarSWOR230_32_FD_187463 | JGI IMG/M metagenome (GOLD analysis project Ga0209635, IMG submission 187463) | Marine sediment microbial communities from White Oak River estuary, North Carolina - WOR-2-30_32 (SPAdes) (version 2) | ecosystem: Environmental > Aquatic > Marine > Intertidal zone >... | reverse complement strand
AACATCGAAGACAAAATAAATGAGCTATCACCTAACTGCTGCCTTATTGATACCAAAAATTTTATTGATTCCAAAAAATTAGGGAAAACAATTCTTTATAGGTGTTTGGGAAAACCATTGAAATCCGGTAGACACTAACCTTTTTCGTAGTAGAATTTGTGAAGGAGATTGATTATTTTTGTCCGTTAAAAGTTCAAGTTTCTCTGTTATTATGCCAATTCATAATGAATCTGAGTTGTTGAAGCTAAGTTTGCCTTCGCTTTTCAGATTAGATCCAACAGAGGTAATTTTAATATTCGACAGATGCACGGATGATTCCTATAATATTGCTGTAGAAATATCAAAAAGAACAGGATTTTTTGAAAAGACTGTCTTTAAGCTTGTTAGTGAAGAAGAAGGTTCTCATTTTTTATATAGACCAACGTTTTTGAGAAGAATGGGTTATTTTATGGCAAAATGCAATAAGATATTGAAGACAGATGCTGATTTAGTTTTAGATCCAAAAATAAAGGATTACATTCCTCTGCTGGGAAAGAATGATGTTAGAATTATCACTTTTGAGTATCTTGAATATCCTATCTCTTATAGGCACATGATAAAACGGCTTTTGGAGAAAATAAGAATACCGTTGCCTCAAAGTGAGAGATGGTTGGGTGGAAACATTCTATTTTTTCTTAAGGATTGGAAAAGGGCATTTAGCAAAAGACAAAAAGACGAAAATAAGAAAGTAGATTTAACTGAAGTAAAGAGGGGAGAGGATACTTTATTTCATAAGTTGTTGCTTTCAGAGCGAAAACATAGAAGTATAATAGTCTTAACAAAAACTCTTCATCTGCGACCTGTAGAATCTCCAAAGCGTCACTATTTGAGAGGGCAAATTTCTTGGAATGTAGCCCAAAGATCTTTTCCACTAATTTTAGCTCAAGCTATAATTTTTAATCGTTTGAACATGATAAAAGGATATTTGGACGCGAGGAAAGGAATAGACAGGTTTCATTTAATCAAGAAATGAGATGGATGTTCGTGTGTTTCGCCTTTTTTTATAAACTAAAAACCCGATACTCAGCACTATTCGATTCAACAGCATAAATAGAATTAATGCGCGCGCAAAATGAGGTTGCTTGCATTATTCTCAATTGAAAAATGTTTCAGGCAACACGAGAAAAGTGAAGATTGTAATAACCAAGATAACTGTTATTTACTTGCTAATTCAGTATGAAATGAGGGAGTTTAGTGAGCAAGGTTATAGTTCCTCCTACATCGGTTGTCGACAAAAGGGCTACCATCGGTGAGGGAACATGCGTCTGGAATTTTGTCCACGTTAGAGAAAACGCTGAAATAGGCAAGGAATGTGTCCTCGCCGACTACGTTTATGTGGGCAGAGGAGTGAAAATCGGAAACAATGTGAAGCTCGAAAACAGAGCCACTGTCTATGAGGGAGTGACAATCCAAGATAAAGTTTTTGTGGGTCCTCACGTCACCTTTACAAACGACCCCTATCCACGAAGCTTCAGCAAAGACTGGAAAATCCTACCGACACTTGTAAAAGAGGGAGCTTCAATCGGCGCTGGAACAGTAATCGTTTGCGGCGTCACCATAGGAGAATATGCTTCGATAGGTGCAGGCAGTGTAGTCACAGAAGACGTACCGCCTCAGGCTTTGGTTTTCGGAAAGCCAGCTAGAATCAAAGGGTTCGTTTGCAGGTGCGGCAGAAAACTTGAGATGGAAGAAAAACATGATAACTATGTCCTGATGAAATGCCTGTTTTGTAACGAAAAATCCAAGATAGCATTGGAAGATTACACCAGACTGAAAAAGGTGGGGTGAGAGACTGTTGAACCGAAAGATTCCCATCGCAAAACCTGTTCTAGGAAAGAAAGAACTGGAGGCCGTGAAAGAAGTTTTTGAATCAGGCATGCTGGTTCAAGGAAAAAAAGTTAAGCTCTTTGAGGAAAAGTTTGCAGAGTACATCGGCGTAGAACATGCGATTGCGGTTACCAACGGAACCGTAGCTTTAGATGTAGCGCTTAAATCTCTTAACTTAGGTCCTGGCGACGAGGTGATAACCCCCGCCTTTTCATTCATAGCCTCCAGCAACTGCATACTATTTCAGAATGCAAAACCCGTATTCGGCGACATAGATCCAAGAACCTTCAACATTGACCCCTCAGATGTTGCCGAGAAAATAACAACAAAAACCAAGGCAATAATACCAGTCCACCTGTTCGGTCAACCAGCCAACATGGATGCCCTGAGGGAAATCGCCGAAGATAACGGAATATTATTTGTGGAGGATGCTGCCCAAGCCCACGGAGCAGAATATAAAGGACAGAAAGCTGGAAGCCTAGGAGACATGGGTTGCTTCAGTTTCTACGCCACCAAAAACATGACAGTGGGCGAGGGAGGAATGATAACCACAAACGATCAGAAACTAGCTAGGAAAGCTAGGTTACTCAGAAATCATGGGCAAACCCAGAAATATCATCATGACACTTTGGGTCATAACTACCGCATGAATGAATATTGTGCCGCCATCGGGTTAGTTCAACTCAAGAAACTTGACGAATTCAACGCTAAAAGAATAAAAAATGCGAAGCTTCTGAGTAACGGAATCTGCAAGCTTCATGGTTTAACTGTACCCTACGTAAAAAAAGATGTGAAACATATCTTCCACCAGTATGTTGTAAGAGTGGAAGAGAACTATCCCAGAGACAGAGACGAGCTTGCAGATTATTTAACTAAGAAAGGTGTCGAAGTTGCTGTTCACTATCCCATCCCCATTTATAGACAGCCGCTCTATCGGAGGTTAGGGTACGGAGGGATAAAGTGCCCCAATACTGAGGAAGCCTGCAGACGGGTCTTAAGTTTGCCAGTTCACCCTCTCGTTAATCTAGACGACAATGAATACATTTTAGCTGTCTTGAAGAATAGTAGTTAATATCTTCTTAGAATAAAATGCAAATATTTACAAGAAGGTATAACTGTATGAGCTGTATATCGTTCATATTTCTTTTGCGGGCATCATTTAAATCACTCAGAATGAGGCGTTTTAATATGGACATTAATCAAAGAATCTCAAAATTTGGAGAATTTTTCACTCTAATATCTTAAAAGCTTCGTTTTTTTCCATATGATCCAGCTTAGAGTTTATTATTTTCCGTTCTCTATCATAGTTTTTTATTAATTTATCCAAGCTATCAAATAATTTGTCTTTTTTAAGGTCTTTTCTGGTATCAAAGATATAGTCTAACTGGTTAAAATCCTTCATTAACTCAAAATATTTTGTTGCCCACCCTATTGCAAGAACGGGAACTCCATTTCTAAATGCATGAACTATGGAGTGATAACGGGAAGTCACAATAAAATCGAATTGAGCGATTATTTTCTCTATTTCGAATGTGTTCAAATCACTAGAAATTAGTATTACTTCTTTTTTATTGTAAAATATGTCTTTTATTTCCTTACAGATAAATTGGTCCGTTTGGGCGTGTCCTAGCAAATAAACATTTTTTCCTGATTTCAGAAGTTTTGTAATTATTGATTTGTAGATATCATACATTTTTATATGTTCCATTCTCTTCAAAACCATCAAACTGGGGATTATTCCCACAGAATCTGGTGCAATAACTGTTCGTTTTAGTTCAATATTCTTTTTGAAAATATTATCTAATTGATATCCATCATTAAGAAGCACAATATCCCTAGATTTTCCAAGATTTTCATGTGTAAACTTTAGCAGATATTCTACTCCTGCAGCCTCTCTAGAAAATATCTTTTTGGGATATCGTAGATATTTCCACATTAAAAGATACAAAAAAATCTTTTCTATAAAAGGGTAATTGAAAGGTCCGAAAGATTGGGAAAAAATATAATAAGGGATTGAAAACTTCTTGGCGATCATGACGTTTAACAAATAATCATATGATCTAATACTAATTGAAGAATCTGTATCTTTCTTGTAAAAAAGACTATATCCAAGACGGTATCCGCTTACATCGATAAAAAAATATGTGTCTTCTATTATGTCTCTGATTTCGTCTTGATATTCTGGTTGGCTTATCCATTCATCTGACACAAACTCTCTTCTTATGAGTTGTCTTGAAAATAACAGATTTAGTTTAGTTCCTATGCCCCATGGCATGATTCTGAATTTGTATACACTTTTTTCTTGTTCTGATCTCTCAAACTCACTTGTAGAGAAAAGATATATTTTTTTCTCAGGGAACCTCCTCTTAATTTGATCCACTACAGTAAAGGTCATTGCTTGCGCCCCGATATTCCCGTAAAGACCACCGCCCACTATGATCACATTTCCTCCACTTCGAGTTTTCTTTGTTTTATTTCTACTTATGGTGTCTCTAAGCAATGAAACCCCCAAGATTGTGCTTACTTTTAGGAGAACCTTCAGGAGTTCCCATCGATTTAATAGATCAGAGAAAAAGGTGGAAAATTTTATCCTGTTTACCCGATAGTTTTTTCCATACCCAATTATTTTCTTCCTTTTATTGAGACTCTTTTTGGTTTTCTTATCTACTATTTGCGAATTATCAGTAATAGAAAAATATTTGGTTCTCACTAAAGCTTCGACAAAATCTGAATTTTCTCTTTTGGCTGAAATACCTTGGGACTTTATGACTGCCTCCATATTCAACTCAACTGAATTAAAAAGATATGAGTATTTGTCGAAAATCTTCTTTCCTTTTTTAGTTCTTATGATAATGGTTGAACTCTCAGGAAATTCCCTCCACCTCAAATAACAATCCCCGAATGATATATCGTCAGATCGATTTAATTTGTCCAAACAGTAGAGGCATCTCTCTAATTGAAAATACTTTTTTACTTTCATTCTTTCTTTTCTGTGAGCTATTACTTCCCTTCCTGAATCGAAGTATAGCTTCGGATGACCTGGCCATCCATCTTTCTCTTTATTCCTAAAATCAAATCTTATTATTTTCTCGTTTTCTTTAGAATATTTATCTTCAAAATATTTAATTATGTTGAAGTTGAGTGTTGCATCGCAAAATAACCCCAAAAAAAGTAGACTCTCATCCTCTATTCTCTTTTCTTTTATGAAATTCTTGATTCCCCTAATCTGACAAGGTGTTCCTACGATTATGTATTTAGGATGAATCTCTTTCTTTAAAATCTTAATAACGTCGAAAACAGAAGCGGGTATATATTTAGACTTAGCTGCAGCAAATACCTTCTCGGATTCTTTTGTTAATTCTAACCTTGCAGGCGAATTTGTGAAAGTCTGGAAAGAAAGAACAAATGCCCCATCATATTTACCGTTTTCTAACAGTTCCAGAATCAATTGGGTAATTAATCCGCCACTTGTGGAATTTTTTCTAATGTTTTTGTTTTTGCTGTAAGAAGAATAGACATTAAGATAGGAACCAACTAATTCATCTTCAAAATTAACTTTTTTTTCAAAAGGGGAAATGTCCATTCCTGGACATAGTTTTAAGCAAAGGCCACAATTATTACATTTATAGGAATCAATTATGGGTAGAAATTGCCCTTCTTTATATTCCATTTTGATGGCTTCTACTGGACATACTGCACTACAAACTTCGCATGAAACACATAAGCCAAGCTGGCGAGTTCTATCAACGTTCGTAACGCATTTATTGTCCAGTATCATATTGAAAGGGAACCTCAAACTTGTATTTAATTACTATTACACGACATCTTTTTACAATAACGGAGCGAGCATTATGGGCGCTTTTTGTGCCAGTCTTCGCATACGGTGCCTGAGCAGTAATCTTTGCGTTCCAGCTCTATTGTTGAGTGCTCGATGTGATGCTTCTGGAGCGTTTCCTTGATTGCATGTTTGGTCGGTTGAGGACTTTTTAGTATCTCATCATCCAGCACCACATGTGCTGTTAAGACGTCGGTTTCTCCCTCCAGCGACCAGATGTGAATGTGGTGGACACCAATTACTCCCTTGATCGCTGTGGTGTCTTTTTTGACACCTTCAAGGTTAATGTGCTCTGGTACTCCTTGGAGAAGTATGTTAATTGTTTCCCGCAGGTTTTAGCTAACATTATAGAGAATGAATGCTGTGAAGCCGGTGGTCATTAATGGATCAAGGAGATAAAACTTCTAGAAGTATATGATTATTCCTCCAACTAGAATAGTCACCCAGTCTTCTCCAATAAGCGTTAAAGACTTGTTGATGTCTAAGGTTTCGTAGTATACTCCGCTTTTAACAAATATTGTGTCGCCATCATTTGCGGCGTCTATGGCGTCTTGAATCAGCGGATAGTCGTCTGGAACAACAAATGTCTGAGGCTCCGCTTCTACAATTTTGACATCTGCAACAGCAGCTACAGCAAAATATAGAACAAGAAACAAAACAACACTTACTGTGGTTCTATTTATTTCATGAGGCATATCATTCGTTGTGAAGAAAATTCATAAAAGGATTTTTGTAAAGGTTTCTTGATCAGTTAATACCACATGTAGTCAAGATTTGTTGACCAAACCTGTATTCAACTTTCTGCTACTTTACTGGTTCACCAGAGCATCAAGTAAAGGAAACAAAACCGTTTTATTCTATTCATTTTCTGTTTCGAGGCTAAATTTCGATGTGGTTTCTTAAGAAGAGCAGAAGTGACGAAAATAACAAAGCTGACAGTATAGGCAGCGTCTGTGACGACAGGTATTGTATAATGAAGCCTCCCGCGATTGGTGTGACCATTTGGGCTATGCTGGTCAGTGAGTTGTTGACGCCCAGTATGGTTGCTGTTTCCTTTTGTGTAACGCTGTTTGTCAATTTGCTGGTTAAAATCGGTCTGCTGACTCCTGTGCCGTAAGCGAGAAAGATCAGGGGCACAAATACGAACAGGTAATCTGTGGAAAACGCAAGAATCACCATTGAAACTGCCATGGCAAATATCCCGGTTCTCAGCATGCTGCCTTCACCCAATGCTCGGAGGATGCGGGCAATCAGGAATGTTTGAATAGCGACCCGCAGTATGCCAATCCATGCGGTGTAGAAGCCGACTTGGTCTGCGCCGACGTGGAATTGGCTTTCCGCCAGTAAACTGAAGTTGGAAATGAAAAGGAAAAATGCGGAGTTGTAAATGAGTAACATGAGTAAGCTGTTTCTGATGTGTGGGGCTTTCAAGAAGCGTTTAGCGTCATTAACTGGGATTATTTCGTTGAAGCCAAAGGAAAGTTTTTCGGTTTTTTCTGTTATTGTTTCGGGGAGGAAAAGAAGAACCAAGACAACTGAAACCAACGTTACGGCTGCCGCAAAGAACATCGGAACTGAGTAATCGATTCTGTAAAGCACCCCGCCAATGAAAGGACCGAAAATCAACCCGGCGCCAAACACTCCGCCGGAGTAGCCGTAAACCCTTGTTCGGTGTTGGGGTTCGGTGATGTCGCTGATGTATGCTTGGCTGACGGTCATGTTGCTTCCCAGTAACCCGTCGATTAACCGTGATGTAACTAACAAGATTGCGGTGGTGGCGAAGCCGAGGAGCAGAAAACCAGCCAATGTGCTTAGCTGACTTAATAGGAATAGGGGTTTTCTTCCGAAGCGGTCACTTAGCTTGCCTGTGATTGGGCTGGCGAATAATTGACAAAAACTGAACACACTGATAATAAGCCCTATTTGTAGGTAGGTTAATCCAAGGGATAAACCTAAAAATGGAATCAGTGGAAGCACCATGCTGAAGCCCAGCACTTCCGTGAATATTATTAGAAATATTACGTAGAGGCGCTTGTCAAATTCAAAATCATCTGTTTCCGTGTGTGTTTCGTCATTTTTCAAAAAAATAACCTCTACAAGAATATTTTTCAAATTAAAGGGTTAGCTCATCAAGATTCTGTTCTACTTGTTTCAGGAGGCGTAAAAAGTTTGCTTTTCTTTGTTTTGCATACACTTGATAGCACACGGATTATTGGCTAGGAGAATCAGATTTGTTAATTAGTCATGGTATTTTTTGGAGTATATCTAAGGGATGGATGAAGATTTAATATTATTACAGAGAATGGGAAAAACGCAGTTAATTTTTTCTGTGTCTCTTGTATTTCTTTAATGTGTCATTGTATCCTTGGATAGCTTCTCGTGGATCGCCGGAATAGATAACTGCCCTTCCTAGACTCACCAGCGGGTTACGAACATAATTTATCTTATTGGCTTCTCCTCCTTGAGGTCCTATTCCCTGCAACAGAAACACTACATTGTCTCCAACAACATTTTGGATGTTTTTGATATATTCGTCTTCGACAAAACATGTTAACCCTACTACACAGCCATCGGCTTCCACTTCTTTTACCATTTTAGCGGTATGCAGATAGTATGGGTACTCATTGACCTTTGTGTGAACCATCATCTTCTCTGCTTCGGGGTTAGACATTAGGGTAAGCACTATAACCCCCAAGTTCTTCTCATGCGCTTTTTCTACTGTAATCTGCATATTACCAGCGAAGGGAGAGAACGTAAACGCGTCAAAGCCCATATCTTTGATCCAGTACAAGGCAGAGCTATTAGAAGGGCCGATGTCACTTAATTTATGATCTAATATGGCGAGCATTCCTTCTTTATGAGTCTTTTCTACAATTTTTTCTAGTATGTTTGTGTGATGGAGATAATATTGGGTGTTAGGTTTTATGGAGCAGCAATAATCGCTGACCTGCTCGATGATGTCTAAAGAGAAGTTGAGAAGGGTTTCTGAATCTTCCTTGGAAAGATATCTTTCTGGAACAACGTTTTCTTTTCTCTGTTGTGGCAAAGCCGGGTCGAGATTAATGTTAATGACGCTGTCTTTCTCTTTGGATGCCTTCAAGTATTTTTCGTAGAACATAGTATGACCCTTGTTTCTTACTTCTCTACGTTATTTAACTATTAAGTTGGACAGAAAAACTTACTTTTTATTGCTATGCCAATTAGAGTAACTACAAAAAATAGTGGCAGAATAGTCCAGGATGGAAATTCTGGAATAATGTTTACTAGTGGATAATTGTCTTTGTTTTTTCTATCTAGAACGTATGGTGTGTTCCAGATTCCTGAACCATCCAGTTCAGCAGCATTGGGATATCTTGCTTCATAGTTGCTCCAATGATTCCCTTCACCTCCATTATCCCAGATATTGGATGGATCTCCCACATCATAGATCGGGGTTGTATTATTTATGAAGTTATTATGAAAAAAAGTGTTACTCAGTGAATAGTATAGGTAGATACCGTTCGCTGCGTTTCTGGTTATATTGTTTCCAATTACAGTGTTGTTTGTAGAATCGCACATGTAGATTCCATGGATGTTATCAGTTATGTTGTTTTGGACGATCGAAGATTCCGTTGTGGATGCTAACAGTAAACCCTGTCCGTTGCTGCTGAGATTCAGGTTTTTGACGGTTACACCTGAGCAATTTATAAGGGCTACATATCCTGCGTTGATTGGGACAGTCATATCTTGTTTATTAATCCAATAGTATATGGGCTTTCCATTCACAGTATTTGATTCGTCTATGTCTTGGATGAATTCAGGAAGTAACGAACCAAATACTCCAAAGTTGTATATGTTATCTACAAAGTCGTTGTTTCTGAGAATATTGTTTGAATGGTCATCAATTCGGATGCCATATCCATTTGAATCAATTATGTTTCCTGACACTCTGTTATTGTCTGAGGAGCAGGAGAGCCAGATACCGTCTTGCACGTTTTCGGATATTCTATTTTCATTTATATCATTGTTTGAAGAACAGCGAAACCAGATACCGAAAGAATTGTTTTTGGTGATGTTACTGCCAATTATAGTGTTGTTGGAAGATTCGAATAGGTAAATGCCATATAAATTAGCTTGTATGTTGTTGTTTGATAGATTGTTGTTTAGAGAAGAATTAAGGTAGATGCCGTAGAAGAAATTGTTGATTTCTATTTTCTTAACTGTTACATTTGCTCTTCTCGTTAGATTTACCCCTGCTCCAATCCCTGTTCCTTGAAGATCGAAGCCAGCACCATCAATCATAATACCGTCTTTTTCCACAACAATAGGCCCATAAAGATTGCCTGTGAAGGTGTAGACGTTTCCTTCTCTTAGAATCCTATCGGTTCCTTTAATTGTTCCATCAGCTCTGATGTAGACGGTTCCATTTGCTTCCACTGACATAATGATGTAATCCGTCGCCAATAATGCACATAGACTCAGCAAAAAAACGCATCGGAATGGTAGCTTGTCCATTTTTAGATTCATCAACCCTTCAAAATTAATTATATTGAATGTCAACAAATGTTTTTTCCTCACAAAATCTTTATTTCCTATCTATATACCCTAAATGGAAACCCAATGAAGCTAAAATCGCTGATTCTAATCGCCATTTTACTAACATCTCTCCTCTGCTCAGTTATGGTCTATATTCACTACAATTTCAAAGATGATGTCTCGGAGGAAGACTTTTTTTTTGGAGTTTCCTTTGGTGGAAATACAACTACCCAAGCAAAGCAGCTTATCGACAAAGTGAAGGGATACTCCAACCTTTTCATCATAAATTCTTGGGAAACCAGCATCAATGAAACTGCTCTCAATGAAATCTGCGAATATGCTGTGGATGCAGATCTGAACTTCATGGTTTTCTTTGATTTCCTTTCACACATTGCCTATCCATGGCATCTTACATGGCTTGACATTGCAAAGGAAAGGTGGGCTGAAAACTTCTTGGGTGTTTACATGTACGATGAGCCTGGTGGTAGACAAATTGATTCAGGGCAATGGGACACGGGTATAATCTATCCGAACATTTCCAATTATAATGAAGCAACAGAATTCTTTGTAACTAGCATCTCTTCTACTTGGAGCATGCAAGATCTTAAGAGCAGAAATATCAACACGTTTACCTCCGATTATGCATTATACTGGTTTGATTATTTGGCTGGATATGACACCGTTTTTGTTGAGTTCGGATGGAACCACAGTAGAACACAACAAATAGCCCTTGGAAGGGGAGCCGCGAATGTGCAAGAAAAAGAGTGGGGAGCAATAATCACTTGGACTTTTCAAAATCCACCTTACTTGGGAAATGGTACACAAATTCTAGAAGACATGAAAACCGCCTACCGGGCAGGAGCCAGATACTTAATTGTTTTTAATTATCCCATATATCCTGTAGACAACCCGTATGGCATACTAACTGAAGAACACTTTAATGCCATGGAAACATTCTGGCAAATGACGTGTTCGCAACATCAGGATTCCCTTGAAAAAGTGGAGGCAGAAGCAGCCTTTGTTCTCCCAAAAGATTACGGATGGGGAATGCGACGGGTAGATGACAACATCTGGTTCCCTGAATGGGGCTCAGATAGTCAATCTCTTTTGATTTGGGAAAAAATGAACAAGGTCATCGAAAGATACGGATTAAAATTAGATATAATCTATGATGATCCCCGTTTCGCTTGTAAAGAAAAATATTCGGGCATACATTTTTGGAATGACCAAATTGACTAAAAAATGCGGTAATCAGAATTAAGGTTTTGAATAAACCCCTTGCGCAAATCTGTTGCGACTCGCAGTTTCAGTCATTGGTTGTTTCGCCACTTTTCTAATGACTATTTCATTCTCGCTGATAATCAAGAATAGGATGTTCTCTCAAATTCCTTAAACATTAAAGTATCGCGCTACTCCAGCCGCCTGATTATGTGGTATCCAAATTTGGTTTTTACTATTGACGAAATTTGTCCTTTCTGAAGTTCAAAGGCGGCTTTTTCAAATTCTTTTACCATCTGTCCTCGACCAAATGTTCCGAGGTCTCCGCCGCGTTTTTTGGAGGGACAAAGTGAAATGACTTTAGCTATTTTTGAAAATTTTTCTCCTTTCTTTAACCGTTCCAAAACTGTGTTTGCTTCTTTTTCTGTTTTCACGAGAATGTGGGCACAATGAATTTTGTTTGACATAATGAACCCATAAAAGAAAATGGTTTATAATAGTTGCGAGGGCGCATATCAGGACTCCTAGATTTCAGGTCAGGCTTAAATATGAAAACTTCCCTCTTTGTAGTAAGGTGCGTATGGGGAGCTGGGTTAACCTGGCTGAGAGGACAACTGGTTCGTTGTCGACCCTGAGAACCTGATCCAGATAATGCTGGCGGAGGGAAATAAGTGAATACAACCAGATATGAATTTTCAGCAAAAGTAATAGCAGAAACTGTCATTTTTGTGGCTCTTGCCACAGTTTTAAGTTACATCAAACTTTTTAGTCTACCCCAAGGAGGCTCCGTAACTGCTGCCTCGATGGTCCCCATCCTGTGGCTAGCCCTAAGAAGAGGTCCAAAAGTGGGACTGTTTGCGGCGTCAGTCTATGGTTTGGTCCAGTTTGCACTTCAGCCTTATATTTTTCATCCCGCACAGGTAATACTAGATTATCCCCTTGCATTTGGATTGCTGGGGCTTGCAGCATTCTTCCAGAATCGTCCCTTCATCGGCGTAACAGTAGGCATAACTGGGCGATTTATTGCCCACTTTCTTTCTGGCATAATCTTTTTCGCCAGTTACGCGCCGGAAGAAATGCATCCTGCAATCTACTCTGCTTTCTATAATGGAGGTTACATGCTAGTTGAGCTTGTGTTGAGCCTCTATATCATATACGTGTTGCGGGCGAGTAAGGTGCTGAAAATCTACATGTAAGGAGCTGAAAAATGGGAAGAAACAATTTTTCCACGGGAGACTGTTGATCCATAAGCAATGATTCTTTCGGAAAAACAGTAGACCTAGTCAGTTGCGTTTCAGGAATTCATTTAAGCCTTGCTGATTTCTCCTTATTCTTCCAACAGTGATTTGTTCGCCTACTCGCAGTTTCATTCCATCAAATGCAGCTAATGTTGGAACTCCAGTTTTTTCTTCTATCATTTTAACTTCATAGTTTGGTCCACTGAAAAGCATTTTCATTCCGAAGTGGGTCGCTATAGCCATCTCAGGCTTCACGTCGTCAACGAGTTTGACTGCTTCTTTTGGAGTCATGTGCCCTGTCCATGGGCTCCCTAGCGGTCTCATCACTGAGACTATTAGGACTCTGACTCCTCTGTATTCCTCTTCCATGCCCTCAAAATATTCTGTGTCCGCTGTGTATCCTAGAGCTCCGACTTCTGGGATTTCAAATTTGAAACCAACAGCTTCTGGATCGGTGTGCTTAGCCTTTGTAGCAATTGTTTTTGTTTTTCCAACTCTGAAGTTCATCCCGGGCTTCACCACTATCGCCTTTTGTACCATCCGCTGATGGTAAGTGGAGATTGCTGGTCCAGTTTCTTTATTCCCGATTAGAATCTTGGGGGGCGCGGCTATGATTCCCCGTTTTTTCAGCATGCCCCGGGTCATGGCTTCAACTAGAATCTCTGCGTTGGTGTAGTGGTCTGGGTGCCGGTGAGAAACCAGCACTGCCTTGATTTTCTGGGGACTCAAACCCGCTTCCAATGAGTAGATGAGGGCTCCGGGACCGGGGTCAACGTGAATGTTGAGGCTGTTGGATAGGATTCGGATTCCTCCGGTTCTTCTTTTTTGGGTTATGGTGGCGAATCTTCCGCCTCCTGTCCCCAAAAAGACCACTTCAACTTCCTTCATTTTTTTCACCGAGGATGAGGGAGAATACTTTTTGTTTGTTAGTTTATGGTTGTGAATCGTTATAAGCCTTTGAATCTTGGGGCAGCAGCGAACATTATATTATCGATTGCCGTGAACTATCTGGTAGAGGTTTCAGATGATGAAGGTTGTGATTCGGGTTGGCGGTTCGGTGGTGGCTTCTCCCCTTAACGCTTCCTTGATAGGCAGATACGTTGATTTGTTGAAGGATTTGAAATTGCAGAGGCATGGGGTTGTTACCGTTGTTGGAGGGGGTTCTTTAGCTAGGGAGTTTATCCGTGTGGCTGCGGAGCTTGGTTTGGATGAGGAAAGGAGAGACTGGGCTGCAATTTACGTTTCCCGTTTGTTGGCTCAGTTGTTTGTTTTATGTTTGGGTGAGGCTGGGTGTGCAAATGTGGCTGTTTCTGTGGATGAGGCTGAGGATTGCCTGAAACGCGGCAAGATTGTTGTTGTTGGGGGTTTGCGTCCGGGCATGACAACAGATTCGGTGGCTGCATTGATTGGCGAACGAATACAAGCTGACTTGCTGGTGAAAGGCTCGAACGTGGATGGCATATTCACCAAGGACCCGAAGAAGTATTCTGACGCAGAAAAACTGGATACTCTAAAGTTTGAGGATTTAGCTAGGTTTCTTGAGGCTGACAGTCATAGGGTGGGCATTAAACAGATATTGGATCCTGAGGCTGTTAAGATTCTCCGAAAAATCAGGTTGAAGACTGTGGTGGTGAATGGGTATGACTCGGAGAATGTGTTGGCTGCTGTGAAGGGGGAACCTGTTGGAACCGTTATCGAATAAGATTGAGTGTTTTAGGTAAGGCTTAAATTAATTATTTCTGTTTCTTTGAAGAGGATGGGCGGCGGTAGCGAAGTCAGGTCAAACGCGGAGGACTCAAGATCAGCGTTTGATGAGCTATCCTTTCCCATAGGGGTTCGCAGGTTCGATTCCTGCCCGCCGCACC
>Ga0209635_10002323_pt1 | contig 14539 bp, 14 predicted proteins | sample DeeMarSWOR230_32_FD_187463 | JGI IMG/M metagenome (GOLD analysis project Ga0209635, IMG submission 187463) | Marine sediment microbial communities from White Oak River estuary, North Carolina - WOR-2-30_32 (SPAdes) (version 2) | ecosystem: Environmental > Aquatic > Marine > Intertidal zone >... | reverse complement strand
GCACGGATAGAGCATCACCCTCCTAAGGTGGGGGTCGTGGGTTCGAATCCCACCCTGCCCGCTTTAGACGAACCTGGGACATTTTTTAAAGTGTAATTATTTGCGTTTTCTAAAGATGTTATTACCTTTATAATCACATACATATTCGTAACCAGCTTCTATTAGCTTACAGACTTCTTTTTCTGAATGAGCAACCTTCGCAACAAAGTCGTCTTCTTTGAAGTTGACTAAGTGAGTGTATAATAATGTATTATTGATGTTTCTATGTCCTAATATATGCATGACGTGAAGGATGTCTTTGGTCTTATGATATTCCATTTTTGCTTTCCAATGTCTGAAGGTGTGAAAGTGTAATTAAAGTGTATTATAAGCGTAAATGGTGTTTGTAACAGCATATCGAACATCTGATACAGATGTAAAACGTCTGTAAAACAGTGTGACACCCACGTAAAACAACACAAAACAAATTCGTGAAACGATGTGCAACAGCGTAAAACAGATTGTTATTCAAACATGAAACAGCGTGCAATTTTGTAAAACAGAACTTTAAACTGTCATAAAATGATCTGGAATTACCTTTATGAAGTGGTTTTTATGGTTTTTTATTGGTAAAAATTTTTTGTTTTTAGAATTTAAATAAAAAGACCGGGTAACAGCATGTAACAAAATGTTACACAAGTGTGTTTTTTTCCGTGAAACGACGCAACCGTGTAACGTTTTACGGTAAAACGAGCATTGTTTTACAATTCTTGCTAAATGCATATTACATATTTTTTATTGATTTTTTAGAAATTAATAGGAAAAGTTTATTGAGCTACTGGCTCATCATTTGAAACAGCAGCAGGCTTATCTAAATATCTCTCAGGCTCTTCCAATCCAAAAGCATATCGCCAGAATCTCCAAGGAAGTTTACTGCAGAAACCCGCTGCTATGTTTTGCAAACCATAATTAGAGACCCACATTGAAGGATGCAATTCTTGCCAAAACTCTTTAGTTAACAGATTTTTAATATTTTCAACTATTTCCACAGATTTGCCCGTAATAAAAGATCTGATAAGCTCTCCATTATCCTTGTTTAATGCTTGTTTAATTGCATCAACTTGTTTATCATCCAATATTGGAATAGGAGTATGAAAATTAAGGAAAAAACCAACATAAAGCGCCGAAACCTCATTCTTAACCTCATACCAAAGTTCACGATAATGATAATCGGAAACCACCCATTTCAAAACTCCTTTTTGGGCATCAAACCAAAGCTCTATACGTTCCCAATCCGAATGAGGAATCTTTGCAAGCTCATATTTCCAAAAATACATAAATCTAATAACCCAAAAATTCTTAACTTCACTCTTTCTAATCCAAAACGGTTCATCAGATAAATCCCTATAAACACTGCTTGAAATCCTAGGTTCTGATTCGCTGTTATCATAAAAATATGTGTTTATAACTTCAACTTCTCTATGAATAAAAATATAACCTAACCCCAAAATTACAGAAAGAACCAAAAACCACCTTGTCCAAATAAACCAACCACTAACCCAACCAGCAGTATCAGTAGGAATATTAAGGATCATCTCAGCATAAAAACCAAAAAGTAAGCCTAAAACAACATAAATTATTAGAATTAAAATTCTCTCATCAGGTCGCTGATTAAAAAGTTTTTTTGATCTAACACCCCATCTCCATACAAAAAGCAAAGTTACAACTGAAAAGAAAATTGCTATAATTAATGTCAACTCACTACTTAATGAAAATATTGAAGTTTGCACTTGATTTATTTGAATAAAAAACACAAAAATCATTGATAAAACAATAAAAAATGGCAAAATGATCCTGAGTTTTAAGATTCTTCCTAAAAAATTTTCTAAAATTTTTTCAAAAACAATTCTTCTTACTCCTTTGGTCCCTGTTGCATATTCAGGTATTTTTAAAACATAGGGTCTATATTTTGATACTAATCTATTTGGATTAGTTAGATTATTGTCTAATAATCTTCCAGAAGAAATATCATAAAGAGAACCTTTTTCAAAATTTTGAATACCCTTTTTATTTTTATTAAGCACAAAAGCTAAATCAGGTTGAGGCACTACTACTGCTGAAGTTATTTTTTCCATCAAACCTTTAATTTTAAATGAGTCTGCCCCAAATCTTCTATCGAGCTTATAATATTCTCTTTTGCGGCTTTTTCCTAGAGAATGAATACTTGACCAGTAATCTCTATAATGCAAGGGTGGACTCCAAATGGTCTCTAGAGAAGTTTTGTCAAAAACATAACCCATCAAACCAAAAAATAAACCTAAAGTTGTAAACGCAATAATAAATGAAATAAATTCTGGAATATAAGTCTCTATTATGCTTATAAAAATTGATAATCCTTGTTCACCTATCGAGTTTTCTGTAAAGATTAAGCTATACTCAATAAATAAAACTGTTAAAAGATTTCCAATCAGAAGTGACATAGAGGTAAATAGACCATAAAAAAGTCCTCCCAAAGGCTTTTTATTTAAAAAGCTTACTGTGGCAGTTAACAAAAATAAAATAAATATTGGAATTAATTGAAATTCCTGAATTATAGGTAATAGAACACCTATAAACAATAAAATAAATCCAGACAAGCTTACTATTACAGATTTTGTATAGCCAGCAAAATCCATAAAATTCACTTATCACAGGATATTAAGACTCTTGAATATAAAATTTTAGAAATAAAAAAAAAGGGAAAGTAAAGCGGGTGATATCTCCACTAGGTTTGAGGCTCGAATCCCACCCTGCCCGCATTATTTTTTAAATAAATCATAATTTAACCCTCAATTCAGCAAATAAATCTAAAATAAAATTTAAGGAAAAATTTTCTGGAATCCTCAATACTGAAAAAAATGAGGAGTATCAAAAAAGTATCATTTTGTATTTGAATTTAGTATCACACATAAAAAATGAGATTTTAAAAGGGACATCTCCATTAAATTTTAGATCAAATTATATTCTTTTTCTAAAGATTTTTAAAATAATGAAAGTAAGGAGAGGAAATAGTTATTCTAGCGGGTCATTGCTCTTTTGAATACTGGAACAGCGATTGCTATCATGATTGTTCCAAAAACAATTAGGACTGTAAGTTCAGTAGTTAACGCCGGAATGCTTGCTCCTAACACCATTACTTTTCTTAAGGCATCCACTACATAGGTTAATGGTAGAATCTTTGAAATGCTTTGCATATACCATGGCATTTGCTCTATAGGGAAGAAAACTCCGCTTAGAAACAGCATTGGAAACATTATTGTAGTCATTATCATAACTGCAGTTTCTTGATCCTTAGCAAAAGATGTTAAAACAACACCTAAACCAACAAAACTAAAAACACCTAAAAGGAGCAAACCAAAGACTAGAAGGATGCTGCCCTGGACAGTGACACTAAATAAAATGATTGCCAAGCTAAGTATTAGTATTCCCTGAAGCAGACCTCGTGCCATCTGGGCAAAAGTTTTTCCAAGTATAACTGATAGTCGGTTAATTGGAGCAACCATCATACCATCCAAGGTGCCAAGTTCTCTCTCATGAGAGATGGCGGCAGGAAGACCCGTCATAACGCTCATCATAACTGTCATTGCCATAATGCCAGGGGCAATAAAATCAAAGTAATTAAATTCCCCTTCAATTGAACCCATAGTTTCAATGTTATAAGGTTGTACAATAGCTAATGCATTATTTAGATCTAAGCCTAGTTGTTCTGCTACATTTTGTTGTGCTAAAGCAGTGCCCATTTGTTCAAAAACCTGACTTAGAACCGTTTGGATTATCGAGGACATCTGTGGATTAGATTGATCTGTAACAATTGTCACTGTTCCTTGCATACCACTAATAATATTTGAGGTAAAATCAGCAGAAATTATAATTCCTCCTTCTGCATCACCAATTTGAATCATTTCTCGGATCTCATCTAGATCTGAAGCTTCTTTAAAATCCATCATTCCTGTTTGATCATTAATACTATTTAACGCAGAAATGAAAGTTGAACTTAAATTATAACTTGAATTTCCCTCATCATGATTAACTAAAGCAATAGAAACATTGTTCAATGAAGTTTCAGAAGGATAAATGAAACCAACCATAACCATCATAAATATAGGCATTAAAATGAGCAAAACCAAGCCCATTCTATTTCTAAATAACTCCATCAAATCTTTCCATGCAATTCTTAAACTATGTGAAATCATCGTTTTTGCAGTCATTGGACTCACCTTATCCTCCTTTGTGGTCCGAAACGGCCATGATTAGGCATAGGTATTTTCTTGTCTGCCTTATCACGAATTTCACGTCCTGTAATATGCAAAAACACATCTTCTAAGGTAGGTTGAACATTCCTAATAGATACTATTTTTCCTTTTTCCTTTCTTATAGCATCTATAATATTATCAAAAGCCTCATCTCCATGAGCATGTACCTTTATGTGTCTAGTATTTTCTTGAGAGACACTCTCCACACAATTAAGATTTCTTAAAGTCATTATCAGATTAGGGGTTAAGTTTGAGAATTCCAAATTAAGGATAGTAGTATTTGCACCTGAAATTCTATTTTTTAAATTAGTTGAGGTATCAAGTGCAGCAATTTTTCCTTGATCCATAATACCTATACGATCACAGAGCAAATCTGCCTCATTCATCATATGAGTGGTAAGGATAATGGTTGTTTTGTTTTCTTGATTAATTTTCTTTATAAATTCTCTAACTTCAACTGTTGACTGAGGATCTAAACCTAATGTAGGTTCGTCTAAAAACAAAACTTTAGGTAAATTAAGCAGAGCTCTAATCACATTCATTCTCTGTCTCATTCCAGTTGAAAATGTCCCAACTTTTGAGTTTTTCCATTTGGTGAGTTGAACCAGCTCTAAAAGTTCATCAATTCTTTGATTGAGAGTTGCTTTTGGAATGTTATAGAGTTTCCCAAAAAACATAAGATTTTCTTTTGCTGTGAGTCTATCATACATTATCATTTTTTCAGAGACTAAACCTATTAATTGCCTTACTTTATTATCATCTTTTTTAATATCATATCCACCAATCATAGCTGATCCTTCTGAAGGCTTGGATAATGTAGATAGCATTCGAATAGTGGTTGTTTTGCCTGCACCATTTGGTCCAAGTAAACCAAAAATTTCGCTTTCTTTTACATCAAAGGTAACATGATCTACAGCTACGAATCCGTTGAATTTTTTTGTAAGATTCTTTACCTCAATCGTTGTCAGTTAACCACCAATTTATCGCTTACGATATCGCTTATGATATATAAACATTCTGCATCCAACACCAATTATTTTGTGTTTCAGCAATCGCACACACACAAGTTATTTTGGTGCAATATATCCCACCAAAATATAAACAATTACCAGAGTTTTCAGAATAATTAATCCATGACTCATAAATCATTAAAATAAAAACTCGCAGAGACAAAAACAAAAATATTTCACATAATTCTATAAAGCTACAAATTCTTGGTCATTAAAAAAACAAATTGCATTAAATCCAGAAAGGTTTAGATAATCTCCAATAACTATATCAAAACCACCACTTTGAGGTTCGATATTATACGGCCTTCCTTCATAGATTAACCTAACCCAAGCATGATATTGATTATTTTGTTCCCCAATTACAACATACACACTATCGGAAGCCCACCCATTTGACCGAAGCAAAGAACACAAAAGTATAGAGAAATCCTCACAATCACCAGTTTCTAAATGCAAAGTTTCATTTGAAAATTGCCAATATTCTGTTTCGTTATGAATTACAGAATCACTAACATACTCAATTCTGGCACCAACCCAATCTCTTAGTGCCATCCAATCAGGAGTTAGTAATGCAATATTATCTTGAAGTATTTCATTTTTTAAGGAAACTACACTTGGATCATTCGGTGTTACAAAAAAATGACATAAATTTTCGTCAAATACTCTTGGAATATCGCTATCTACTAGATTCAAATCTGACCCAGGTTCCTGATCATTAGAATGGTCATCAGAATCTTGGGAAAATAGAGAAACAATACTTTGAATTTGGTCTCTAAAAGTAAACGGAGCCACTACAAATAGTAAAATAACAACAATAATAATAAATCCTAAAATTTTTTTATTCATTTAAAGATCCTTAATAGCATTTTATTGAAGAGGCAATTAACTATTATCAGAAACGAATATATATACTTTATATTACGATACAATATTTCCATTCAAGAAAAGAATGGCAATAAATTAATTTTTTAATATGAAAACTTTTATTATCATAATTAGCATTTTTTAAAAATCTATAACCAGAAACAAATAGCAACTAAAACTCGAAAGCGGATAAACATATTGAAAAAACAACAACAAATAGCAACAATACTAATAACTATTGTAATCATAATTGGAATAACAATTTTCATCTTATCCAATAATTCATCGCAGCAAACACCCATAAATTACACCTATGAAATCGTAAAAACTTATCCACATGATCCAGAAGCATTCACCCAAGGGCTAGAATTTAATTCTGGTTTTCTATTTGAGAGCACAGGCCTCTTTGAAGAATCCTCTCTCAGAAAGGTCATATTAGAAACAGGAGAAGTCATAAAATCCAAAACCTTACCAGATCAATACTTTGGAGAGGGAATTACAATTTTTAATAATAAAATTATTCAGTTGACTTGGATCTCCAACAAAGGTTTTGTATATAACATGGATTCCTTTGAAGTCATATCAGAATTTAGCTATCCAACTCAAGGATGGGGAATAACTAATGATGGTTCGAACCTAATCATGAGCGACGGATCTTCAACATTGTACTTTTTGGATCCTAACACCTACGAGAAAATAAAAGAAGTCACAGTAATCGATCAAAATCCTGTATCAAACCTAAATGAGCTTGAATTTATTCAAGGACAGATTTATGCAAATATTTTTCAACAACATAAAATAGCGATAATAAATCCTCAAAGCGGCAAAGTAGAAGGCTGGGTAGATCTGACTGGAATAAACGAAGAAACAAATGTAGATCCAAATAAGGTACTAAACGGAATTGCTTATGACAAAGAAACAGATAGATTATTCATCACAGGAAAAAAATGGTCAAAATTATATCATATCAACCTTGTAAAATTAAATAAACTTCAATAAATAAAGAGATTAATCAGAACATTTGTTACTAAAATTGAAATTCCCTCCTCCACAGCTGAATTCCTTATTTTCTGGCTTATTCATAGAATAAGTATCAAATCATGGTTTTTTTCATGGATAGCAATCTAAACCTTTTTATAATTGAAGACTTGGAGGCAATATGTCACATTAATCATATTACATTAGTGAGCTTCTATTAGCTTTTCAAAATATTATTATGAAAAAATTTTGTGGCATGAGAAACGAAAAATAATGAAAAATCAATCTTTCAGAGACTTACCTCTAAGTATGGAAGTCATAAAAAGTATAGAAGAACTTGGATATGAAAAACTTTTTCCGATTCAATCACAAGCAATACTGCCTTTGCTTGAAGGTAAAGATATTATAGGACAAGCTAAAACTGGCACAGGAAAAACAGCAGCTTTTGGAGTACCAATGGTTGAAAGAATAGATCCTAAAGTCAGAAAAATTCAAGGATTAGTTTTAGTTCCAACCCGTGAGCTTGCAATCCAAGTAGCAAAAAATATTAAATTTTTTGCAAAACATAAAAAACTACAAATTTTGTCAGTATATGGCGGTGAATCAATCAATCGACAGATAGAAGAATTATCAAAAGGAATGCAAATTATCGTCGGTACACCAGGAAGAACAATAGATTTAATTAAAAGGGGCAAAATAACTTTTTCCTCAATAAAAATAGTTGTTTTGGATGAAGCCGATAGAATGTTAGATATGGGATTCATTGATGATATTAATTATATTCTTTCAAAAACTCCATCAAACAGACAAACTAGTCTTTTTTCAGCAACAATTAATAAAAATGTACTAAAAATCTGTGAAAATTACCTTAAAAAACCTGAAAAAATACTAGTTAGCAAAGATGAAATCGCACTAACCAAAATGAAACAATTCTATATGATTATAAATCCTTACAATAAGTTCCAAGCTCTATTAAACATATTAGAAAAAAATCGAATAAACAAAGCAATAATATTCTGTAAAACACGAGTAGGCACGAGCATACTATCAGATAAACTCAGAAGAAAAGGATACAATGCCAGACCACTTCATGCTGGATTTACTCAATCTCAGAGAAATCGAGTTATAAATGAATTTAGACAAGGAAAATTGGAATTATTAATAGCAACAGATGTTGCATCCAGAGGCCTAGATATTCAAGGAATAACACATATCATCAATTATGATGTGCCAGTTGAACCTCCAGTCTATTTCCATAGAATAGGGAGAACAGCAAGAATGGGACAAAATGGTACAGCAATAACCTTTGTTGGCTATGGAGAAATCCATGGATTTAATAATATCAAAGCTCTTACAAAAACAAACATAGAAGAAATAACTGAAATTTCACCAATTCTAACTTCTTTTTAACCATTAACAATAATAAGCAGATGGATTAAATTTCATTTGAGGTAGAAATAAAAGAAATGGCTCGAGATCCTGTTTGTGGAACGGTCTTAGACGAAAACACAGCAAAATATAAGATCACATATCAAGGTGAAACATTCCATTTTTGTAGTGTAGTTTGCAAAAAAAAATTCAAAAGACGCAAGACCAAATACATCAAATAATTTAAAAAAAGATTATTCATAATAAATTTTTCAAGCCGCTAAGGCCAAATATTAAGGTAATATTTGAAAATTAAATTAGATCATTTGAAATCCTGTTTCTAGGTTGATGATTAACCTCTTATATTGAATGATTTTGGTAGTTATAGTTGTTCTCCATTAGCAAGGTTCATCATCATTAAACCAGAGCATGGTTTTGGATAAAAATCTGTTGATTTTTCAGGTAATCTTGAACCTTGCTTTGCAATTTTCCACACTATTTTTGGATCTACAGGATTAACGAGAAAAGCTAATTTGGCTTCTCCAGAGTCAACTTTATTGAGAGCTTCGGTTGTTGATCCAACATATAATATGTCCTTATGCATTTTCATTTTACCAATGCGCATAACATGTTTGAAAACTAAATCACGTAATATCGTAACATCCAGAAGATCAATCTTAGTTGATGTATCATATTTAAGAATTTTAGAAAGTTGCTTCTTATTTTTTAGTATTAATCCATAGGCTTTAGTTCCATCGTACACGCAAAAAACATGCTTTTTAGAGTTATTCCTTAGATAATGATTTAGGGAATTCACAGTTGGATCAATTTGTTCAACATTAAAGAAGCTATTTAGTAAGTCTAATTTTTTAGGAGTTAATTCAAATTCCTTTAAAGCTCTGTGAGTAGACAAAACCACCAGACCTTCTTCCTCAATTGGTACTATATAGGACATTTGGAAATTGCAGGCGGATAAATTTGTGCATTTTCCTTTTTTTTGTTGTGCATCTCTATAATTAATTGCACTCTCATATCTATGATGACCATCAGCAATAACTAGCTTCTTATTTTTTAGTGCATTCATGAGAAGTTGAATAGACTGAGAATCAACAATCTGCCAAACACTATGACTGACCCTACTTGAATCTATAAAATCAATTAGAGGTGAAGTGTTTATGATTCTTGAAAATAGATTAATTGTAATTTTCTTTGGATCAGAATAAATAAGAAAAACAGGTTCAAGATCTTTTTGAACTGATTCTAACATATTGATTCTATCAGTTTTAGGTTCTTTATAGGTAACTTCATGTGGAAAAACAACATTTTCTTCATAATGATAAAGACGAAGAGCAACTATAAATCCAATACGAGTAAAATTCTTTTGGTTAACTTGAAATTCTTGCCTATAAACAAAAATCGCTGGTTCCCTATCTTTTATCAAAATTCCGCTATTAATCCAATCATTAATTCTGTTCTTTGCAACTTCATATTTATTATTCTCTATTGGCAAAATTAGCCGACAATAATTATAAATTGATTTTTCATAATACAGTTTTTGCATTAGAGGATCAATTTTATCATAGGGTTGAGTTATCAAATTGGAAATAGCACCTGCTTTTTCTGAAAAACGTATAGCCTTAAAAGGTCTGATCTCAACCAATAAATTCAGCTCACAAAAGAATCAATTACTTTGAATATTTTCTTTTTAAAAAGAATAGAAATATTAAAATAAAATCTAGAATTACAAAAAACATGATTGATTTTGACTAAATGAGTTTCTCCCAACATTACTAAAATAAACCCTCGTTGTCAACTAACATAAAAAATAGAACTTTTAAACTCTTTTCTCAGAGTTTCCAAAGATCATCAATAAGACCAAGAACCTCTTTTATTTCATTTACGTTCCATTCACCCATATGACCAATACGAAATGTCTTTTCCTTTAATTTTCCATAGCCATTCGAAATCAGAAAGCCCCTTTTTGCGAGTTTTTCGATTAATGATCCTATTTTTTTTCTACAGATGTTTTTAATACAGGTTAATGTAACTGATTCGTATCCAGATTCGGGAAACAGAGCAAAATTCTTTTTTGCCCAATCTCTAGTATATTTAGCCATTTCCAAATGTCTTTCATAAACACAATCATACGTTTCCTTTAACAAAAGATCCATTCTCTTGTCTAAAGCATAAAGAAGAGAAATATTTGGAGTAAATGGTGTTTGATATTTTTCTTCAAAATCAAATATCTTAATTAAATCAGTATATGAACCACGATAAGGTATTTTTACAGCTCGCTTCAAAGCTCTTTCTGATACAACACCTATACAAAGGCCAGGAGGAAGCGCAAAACATTTCTGAGAAGAGGCAAATATAACATCACAGCCTATTTTAACTGGCAATATTTTGTCGCCAGCCATAGAAGAAACACTATCAACAGCAAAAATAATATTTGGATATTTTTTTCGAATTAAAGCCCCAATGTCATATATTGGATTTCTAACTCCGGTTGATGATTCATTATGACATATAACAACAGTATCATAATTTCCAGATTCAAGTTTATTAGCAACCATATTGGCTGTTATAGCCTTACCCCAATCTACCTCAAGAATGTCAACTTTTTTTCCACAACCCTGGATTGTTTTTGCAAATCTTGAAGAAAAAGCACCATTAACACAAACAAGAGCATTTTCTTGTACAATGCTTCTCCCAACAATATCAAACCACAAAGTTCCAGAAGAAGTTGTTACAGCAGACTTGTAATAATTGGATAATTCAAAAAAATCAGCAAGCTTAGTCTTTATTCCTCTATAAAAATCAGAAAAAGATTTTCCTCTGTGACTTATGAGATACCGAGACTGTTCTCGCAAGATTTCTTGACCAACTTCTGTAGGTCCAGGAATCAATAATTTCTCATGCAACTTAATAAATCTCCATTTTGAAACCGTTAAGAGTTAATAAATCCAATTTACTAAAGTTAATAAAGATTGCATATTCAACTCAGATTTTTTCCTTTATTAATTTTAATAAAAAAAATTTTGTCAGAAAAAACAAATTCAGATTAAAGTGGGATTTATGTTATTCAACAAAATGAAATAAAAATTAATAATTTAAATTAACCAAATGCAGATTTTAGATTTTATTAAGCAAAATACTAATAGAATAAATTCTTCTATAAAATAGTTCTAAAAATAAACAACATAAGGAATTTAAATAGTTTCAAATAAAATAGTTTTGAGTTGTAAATTCATTTGTCCGAGATCAATGCAATTCTTAATATTCTTAGTGATGGAAAAATGCATGATATCGAAGAATTAAAATTGAAAAGCAGGATTAATGATTTTGAAATTACACAAATTTTACAATTTCTAAATATATTTGAGTTCATAGAAATACTTGATTATAAAAAAGTAAAAACCAAAAAGATTTTTAAAAAAATAATAAGAGAAACAAGCATCTAGTGAAGAATTCAAAAAAATATAATTAAAATATAAATTTAGATTAAAGTGAAAGCTTCTGCATAATTTTTTTATGATTAACTTTCTTATCCATGAATACATTGATTTTATTTTCTTCAATTATAACATTTAGAACTTTGATACTATTGCCTTCGATAAAAATAGTTTTCAGATTGCCCAAATTAAATAAATCAGAGAGTTCTTTACAAGATTCCATTACTTGAGATGTAAAGATTGCATATTCAACTAGTTTTTCAGGTTTTTCAAGATCAATTGAAGCGGAAACACCATTTCTTATTATATAGCCCAATATTCCCTTCATATTACGAACTTTGTTAAGGTTTTCACAAAGTTTCTTAAAGGAATCAGAATCAACCTCTGAATGATTTTGGATAACTATTGCAGATTCAATTTTTTGAGTTTCTTTTTCATTAGCCATTAATTTTCATCTCATTCGATTACTGGTTTGATTGTAACTAATTCTCCTTTTGAAATTTCCAAGTCAGCTTGTATTTTCTCGGGTATACGGATTACAGATTTTCCAGCATATTTTGAGCTTTTTATGTTTCTAAATTTACTTTGCGTGTTTTTTCCATTAACAGCTTCAATATGAACTAGTGATATGGTCTTACCTTCATAGAGTTCGTTCCATTTTTCAATTATTTCTTTATCAATTCGCACTGTATCTGAAGGTACTAAAAAGCCTGATAGTGTTTCTACTATTAATTGAGTTACAGGAGGTTCAGCTAGAAATTCTTCCTCTTCTAATTGAATTGGAGATTTTTCTTCTAATACTTGGGTATTCAAGTTTTCTGTTACATCTTGTTCAATGTCTTGATTTTCAATCACTTCAACTTCTTCGTTTGCAGGAGGTTCGATTAAATCAGTTTGAGACAATTCTTTATTTGAGGATTCCTCTGGAATTTGGTTTTTTATTTCAATATTTTCCTTTGAAGATTCTTTTCCCGGATTAGCGTCTTTTTTTAATTCATCATCGTTTTCAAGAATTTTTATTTCACTTGCTAATTTTATTACTGTAGGAACCAGGACGCTAGTTAGTGTGTTTACATAATTTTCATCTGCTTTATTTGACAATACTGTTGCTAGATTGAAGTTTTCCATGTAGTTTAGGTTTATTTTTCTTTTGGTGCCTTCTATTTTTATAGATTTTAATCCACCTACTGTTTTTGCCTCTTTTTCTATTAAATTGAATTCAACAACAGCGTTAGGTGTGGTTTTTTTAGATGAAGTATCCGAAGCAATAAGATCTTCACCTCTAAAGACAAAGGCGTTTAATACCTCTGGGCATATTTTCCTGATTTCATCCATAGTTTTATTTAAAGCTGAGGCATAGACTGGGCTACTCATTATTTCTGGCTCCTAACCATTTTTTTTGATTTGAAAATCTAGGATATTTTAAATAGTATACGCTCTGGAACGCCTTCAGTTTCCACAACTAAGTATTTTAAGCCATCAGTATCCCCAAGTTGATCTAGCCACTTCAATGATTCGCGAGCTTTTTGGAGTACTAGTAATCTTTCTTGATGACTTCGAACAACAGATTCTATTGCTGTTAGTTCATCAAATGGGTTAGCATCTAATACAATGTTTAGATTTCCCATGGAGATTTCTCCTAAGCTTTCATCTGAAGCTTTTTTTCCAGCTAGTTTCATGACAACCTCGCGGATTTTCTTTGATTTCTCAGCTAACGAGCGAATCTCATCTAATCTTCGCAAGTACTCACCAAGAGTGCTTTTTGTATTTGATATGTCTCTATCCAGAGTTTTTTCTATTTCTTCCGCTGATTCATATTCTTTTATTTCAACTACCATTTTTCTTTTTACACCTCCAAAGAGGAAACTAAAGAGGGGGGAGAGTGGACTGGGTTATCAACCCAATCCCTAATTTTCTATTAAACAATGGGAAAATTTATGCTGATGGGGCTACAGCTGTGTATGTGAAAGTGTTACCTTGAGATGAACTGATTCGAACTTGATAACTGGCTCCTGCTTCCCAACCGTAAGCAATGTGTACGACACCTTCGCCATTTGCTGCTATTGTGCCTTCGGAAGTTCCATCGAATGTTGCGGTCTCTTGTAGACCATTGACTAATACACTAGTGTCTAGGGTTACAGGGGATGTTCCAACGTTTTTTACATTGAGAGCAATTTCACCAGTATTAAATTGCATATTAGTTATTTTCAGTTCTTCAGTTTGCATGAATCCAATTGTTAGGGCTCCCATCCATGCGGCTACCGCAATGCTTACTGCAACCGTGACTGCGATAAGTATGATTGAAGCGACTACAGGGCTTAGTGCTTTAGAGTTTTTCCTTATTTTTCTTAATTTCATTTTTCTCTTTTATCCCTCCTTTTGGGATTGATATTATTGGTAGAATAAACAAGTAATTTAAATCTTATGACTTAATACACCATATTCATTATGTGTAAAACAGAAAAACAAACCAAACATAAACAAAGAGCCAATTCAAACCTACATAAATGTAGAAAAACGAAGCTGTACTACAAATAAACGAAAAAGATGACAAAAAAACTATACATCAATTTCGTCAAAAAAACCAAAGAAGAAG
>Ga0209635_10002318_pt1 | contig 14545 bp, 14 predicted proteins | sample DeeMarSWOR230_32_FD_187463 | JGI IMG/M metagenome (GOLD analysis project Ga0209635, IMG submission 187463) | Marine sediment microbial communities from White Oak River estuary, North Carolina - WOR-2-30_32 (SPAdes) (version 2) | ecosystem: Environmental > Aquatic > Marine > Intertidal zone >... | reverse complement strand
AATACCTCGAGCCTGCTCAATTTTTTCTGATGGCGAGGACGCTTAACCATGTAGACGAGTCGGATTACTGAAGGTATCTGAAATACCTGGGTAACAGAGTGCAGCTCCCCTCTACTATTTTCCAGCACTTCAGCTTTGCCGCGAAAGATTAGCACTATAGCTCGACGCGTGCGACATAAGTTAAGGGGCTCGTAACTCTGATTAAGCACTAAAACCGGAGAATCTATCATAGCTACAACTGCTTATCAACGGTTTGGCTATTTTAACAAGCCTTTCTGGCCAGTGCAACAGTTCGAAGACCGCGTCTGCTATACGCTATCTATGCCCTAACCCTGTCCCTTATCCACTCCCAATCAGGCTCGCCATGCTCGAAGAAAGACTTGAAGTTATCCTTCAGCCACTCGTGGCAATCATCCTCAATATACTGGCAAAAGGCTTCTACAAGCTGTTCCTTTGAAATGTCCTTGGGAATTTCTATCTTCGGCTCTTTAAGTTTGCAATCAAGGAATTCTTCGATATCGTCTCTATCAAGCATTTCTCACCACCTTCGGTAAATCTATTTCCCCCCAAAAAACTATATGCCCAGTTCCTTTTCAAAATCTAAATAGGCCTTTTTGCGTCTGTGAAGTTCTTCCACTTTTCCCAATTCAATAAATTTTGTTTGGTCGCTAATTTCGTGAAAAGTTCCTGAGAGCAAATTCCGCACCTTGCTGTAGTCTGCTTGAGACGCCACAATGAAAATATGGCTATTCCATAAGTCAAAGGCGTGCTTTAACTTTGAAAGAGCATGATAAACATCCCCGCCAACTTGAACTTCAAAGACATAGGTTGGTACAGAGCGCTCTACTCTTCTCCACACAACGTCGAGCTTCCCAATATCAAAGACATATTCCTCGTCGGCAAGATAACCTTGGAGTTTGCCAACTTCCACCAGTCTATGTTTAAGCTCATCATGCGACGGTGAAGCTTGTTCTGCTTGTAGGAGTTCGTCGGAGTAGATAAGAGAAGTCTCCTTTGTCGAGATTGGCGTCGGAATCTCCACATGGTATTCTTTAGGTAAGGATGCGAGCTTTGAAAGCAGTTGTTGGGCTGTGTTATGACTTAATGCTTGGAAACCTCCTCTCGGAAACAGTTCACTAGAAGTTATTTTGGATGTCTGCCATTTATCAAGAGGAAGGCAGTGCTCCACATTAAATTCGAAGCGCAATGGCCATATAACCTTGTTTTCCTTGATCTCCTGAGGCCATAAAGGCTGATCTTGGTGAAATTTTATGCGAACAGTGCCATGGCCAATTATGCCACTTACAGGGCTTGTGACATAGAAAAGCAGCACATCTTTTTCATTCAGGTTCTCCCAAAGGTGCCTCTGTGTTCGTCTAAGGCCCCAGATATTTTTGTGCTCAAAAGCAATTTTCCAATTTTGGGGAGAACCTACCACTAACCAATAATTATTCAACGTCACTCCTTATCTTCCATCTTGTCTTGAATCTTCCTCTCATGCTAATAGTCCACCTCTACGCTATCCCAGCAGTCAAGGTGACAAGCATATCTTATCTCGGGCTCGGGAACCTCCAGGTCACAACTTTCTCTAGAAACAGTGCTTAGGCCTATAATAACAATGTCTTGTCCCACTTTCATAGGCTCTCCACACTTATCGCAGGTGGTTACTCCCAATATCATTTCCATCTTTTACCTCCCGCAGCAATATTCATATTTCTTGCGAGGCCCCTCACTCCCAGACTTCATCTTCGGCGAAGCCTTCCTCTAAGCCTAATTCGTTGGCCTCGTCCTCCATATAGTTCAAGGGGCCTTCATGGCTGAAGGATTCTTTTCGGCCCAGGAAGGGACGGGAAAAGAGCCTCCTTATCTCGGCGCCGCATTCAGGGCATCTTTTCAGGGGCTCATCGTTTATCCCCTGCCTGACCTCGAATTTATTCTTGCACAACTTGCAGTGAACACCGTTTTTGGACTTATATTCATAAATTGGCATCACACCCTCCCTTCATCCTCCCCCTTCGAGGGAGAGGAGACTAATTATTTGCCGCAGCAATGCTTGTATTTTTTGCCCGAGCCGCACGGGCAGGGGTCATTACGTCCAACTTTATGCCCGACTTTTTTGCCCACCGGAACCGCCTCCCTCTTTTTTGGGGCTTCTTTGGCAATACCGACGTGGTAAATGCGATGGGCAACGTCATGCTGAATGCCAGCTAAGAGAGCTTCGAAAGAGGCGTGACCTTCCCTCTTATACACTACCAGCGGCTGTTCCTGGGCGACAGCCCGCAGACCTATCCCCTGACGCAGATGCTCCATGTCAGTAAGGTGGTCCATCCATAACCGGTCAATAACTCGCAACATTACCAGTCGCTCCGCTATTCGCATATTATCGGGGCCTAGCTCTTGCTCTCGCTGGTTGTAAAGCTCAATGGCATAATCAGTCAACTTTTCCGCGATTTGCTTGTCACTGAGCTCGGAAAGCCCATCGCTTCTGAAGTGCGGAGGCAGGGGAAAGATGGTGGACACATCCTCCAGTAAGCCGGATAAATTAGATTGCTCCTCTTCCTGCTCATAGCTAGCGCTGCTGAGATGCCTGGCTACCAGCCTTTGGATTTCATCCTGGACCATAGATATTATATTTGCCTTAAGGTCGGCGCCACTGAGGATTTTTCTCCTTTCGGCGTAAATCACCTCGCGGTGCTTGTTGATGACATCGTCATATTCCACAAGGTGTTTACGAATATTGAAATGGTGGCCTTCGGTCTGGACCTGGGAATTGGTCATAGCCTTAGTGGCGAGGGGATGCTCAATGGGGCTATTTTCATCCATACCCGCCCACTGCATAATTCCCTTAACACGTTCGCCGCCAAAGCGGCGCAGAATTTCATCTTCTAAGGAAACATAAAAACGAGAACTACCCGGGTCTCCCTGCCTTCCTGCCCTTCCCCGGAGCTGATTATCAATGCGCCTGGCTTCGTGGTGTTCGGTACCTACAATGTGAAGTCCGCCAAGCTCAACCACCTTATTGTGTTCTTCTTGCCATTCTGCTTCACTACGCCCCTCAGGATTGCCGCCTAGTATAATATCCACACCTCGCCCAGCCATGTTCGTGGCTACAGTTACTGCCTCGAGATGCCCGGCTTGAGCGATTATATCAGCCTCCTTTTCATGATGCTTGGCATTCAACACTTTATGGGGGACGCCATTTCTCCTCATGAGGTCGGATAGATACTCTGATTTCTCAATAGAGGTTGTGCCGATGAGGACAGGTCTTTTCTGGTCATGTAACTGCTTGATTTCATTGGTCACGGCGGTAAACTTGGTTTTCTCGTCTTTGTAAATCTGGTCAGGGTATTCAGTGCGAATCAAGGGCTTGTTTGTAGGGATAACCACCACTTCTAAGTTATAAATCTTATGGAACTCCTCGGCTTCAGTGATAGCGGTGCCGGTCATGCCTGCCAGTTTTTGATACATGCGGAAATAGTTCTGGAAGGTGATGGTGGCCAGGGTAACTGATTCTCGCTGAATCTTTACTCTCTCTTTGGCCTCGATGGCTTGATGCAATCCTTCAGCATACCTCCTGCCGAACATCAATCTGCCGGTGAATTCATCCACGATGATGACCTGTCCATCCTTAACCACGTAGTCCTTGTCCCTCTTGAACAAGACACGAGCCTTAAGGGCGCTCTCCAGATATTGAGTGAGAAAGTAATTAGAGGGGTCATAGAGGTCAGGTGCTTTGAGCAAGCCTTCCCTCTTTAGCATCTTCTCCATCTTGGTCATGCCGATCTCGGTAAGGTTGGTAGTACGCGTACGCTCGTCAATGGTATAGTCCACATCTTTGCTAAGGTGGGAAACTAGCTGAGCGAAGGTGTAATACCTTTTGGTTGCCTCCTCGGCAGCACCGCTAATAATGAGTGGTGTACGGGCTTCGTCAATAAGGATGTTGTCAACCTCATCGACGATGGCATAGTTCAAGAGACGCTGCACGCATTGAGACAGATCCAGGACCATATTATCCCTGAGGTAATCAAAGCCAAACTCGTTATTGGTGCCGTAGGTTATATCTGCCCCGTAAGCCTGGCGGCGAGCTTGCTGGGGTTGGTTAGGAGGGTAGGGGATAGGATGCAGATGTTTCCACTTCGGGTCTCCTGAATCAAGATCAGGATTATAAATATAAGATGGGAAGGGGTTATCGGGTGTTTGCATTGCAGTAATAGCTGCCACGCTTACACCCAGGGCGTGGTAAACAGGGCCCATCCAGTTGCAGTCCCGCTTGGCAAGATAATCATTGACGGTAACCAGATGGCTGCCCTGTCCGGTGAGGGCATTGAGGTAGAGGGGCAAGGTAGCGACCAGGGTTTTCCCTTCACCAGTTTTCATCTCGGCTATCTTCCCCTGGTGAAGGACGATTCCTCCCATTAACTGGACATCGAAATGCCGCTGTCTTATGGTTCGCTTGGCCGCTTCTCTGACAGCAGCGTAAGCCTCCGGCAAAACCTCATCCGGGTCTTCCCCATCGGTTAGCCGGGCCTTAAACTCGTCGGTTTTCGCCCGAAGCTCGTCGTCGGTGAGCTTTTCGAACTCAGGCTCCAACGAGTTTATTTGGTCAACCAGAGGCTGAAGGCGTTTCAGTTCTTTCTCGTTGGAATCAAGCAGATTGCTAAGCCACTTAAGCATTTTCGGCTATCAGCCCTCAGCTTTTAGTTAGCTGCTGACTACTCCGTTATCACTCAAACATCGCCCCCACTGATAAGCCGGTGTGAATGCGATGAATGGCTTCGCCGATAAGCGAAGCTATGGGCAATACGGTGATCTTGTCCAGTTTCTTATCGTCATTAACAGGTATGGTGTCGGTAACGACTACCTCTTTCACCGGGCTCGCGGCTATCCTCTGGATAGCGGGACCAGAGAAAATGGGGTGAGTGCAGCAGGCATAAACCTCAGTAACGCCATGTTCTAAAAGAGCCTTCACCACCCCGACCAGAGACCCGGCGGTATCAATCTCATCATCAACCGTAAGGGCACACATTCCCTTGACTTCGCCAATTACGTTGAGGGTTTCAGTGGCATCGACATTTCCCAAGCGCCTCTTTTCCATGATAGCCAGGGGGGCTCCAAGTTTGGCAGCCATATCACGGGCTACCTTGGTGATGCCAATGTCAGTAGCAACCACTACCAGGTTACCCAGAGCTTTTTCTTCGAAATATTGGGCTAGGATAGACCGGCCTGTGAGCTCATCCACAGGTATGGTGAAGAATCCTTGAATTTGAGGAGCGTGGAGGTCTACGGTGAGCAATCTATTGGCTCCAGCGGTAGTAATCAGGTCGGCAATCAAGCGGGCAGTGATAGGAACCCTGGGTTGGTCTTTTTTATCAGTGCGGCTATAGCCGTAATAGGGAACGACAGCGGTAATTCGCCCCGCTGAAGCTCGCCTGAAGGCATCGAGCATGATAAGTAACTCAATCAGGCTTTTGTTAACTGGAGAGCAAATAGGTTGAAGGACAAAAACGTCTCGTTCCCGGACATTCTCGAGGATACGCACAAAAATATTCTCGTTGCTAAACTCGAAGACCTCAACCTCCCCCGGAGGTATGCCTAAGTAATCACACACAGAGCTTGCTAAGGCCGGGTGAGCAGTTCCGCTGAACACTTTTAATTCGTCCATCATCACCTCTTAGTTATCTGAATATTAATTTGATTATAGCATGAAATCATCGCTGTTTCTTGGGAAGGGTCAGCAAAAGCGGGTGAAGAAATTAATCCCTAGCTCCTGAAAAACGAAGTTTTAGGGGTAACTAATTAAGGGATGAAGTCCCTCATGCCAGCCCAGGAATGGGGAACCGTTGGCACATCTCTCGTACTTCCTGGCGGACTTGCTCTTGGGCACGCTTGTCCCCCGGAGGAGAAAGCACTTTGATAATGAGAGAAGCAATGCGCTTAATCTCCTCTATGCCAAAACCTCTCGTGGTCACCGCTGGGGTGCCCAGCCTGATACCGCTTGTAATCATTGGTGGATTGAGGTCAAACGGAATGGTATTTCTGTTTACCGATATGCCCGCTGCCTCTAAGGCCTCCTCAGCATCCTTGCCGCTTATCCCCTGAGGGGAAAGGTCAACGGCGACAATATGGTTATCTGTGCCCCCGGAAACAATACGCATCCCATATCTCTGGAGTTCGGAAGCCAAAAGGCGAGCATTCTCCAGCACTGACTTCTGGTAATTAACAAACTCGGGTTGCATAGCTTCAAAGAAGCACACGGCTTTGGCGGCGATGATATGCATAAAAGGACCACCCTGCATCCCGGGAAAAACTGCAGCGTCAATAGCTGAAGCCAGCTCTTTATCACATAAAATAAAGCCACCCCGGGGTCCCCGCAAGGTCTTTTGCGTGGTGGCAGTAGTAACTTGAGCATAGGGCACGGGAGAGGGATGAAGCCCAGCGGCTATTATCCCTGCTATGTGAGCCATGTCAACCAATAACTTGGCACCCACCTTATCAGCTATATGGCGAAGCCTTTCAAAATCAATAATACGAGAGTAACTACTCGCCCCGGCTATTATTAACCTAGGTTTATGTTCCAGAGCTAACCTTTCAATTTCGTCGTAGTTAAGCATCTCGGTTTTGGGATCGACTCCGTAAGGGACAAAGTTATACCATTTCCCGGAGAAATTGACCTCAGAGCCATGGGTGAGATGCCCGCCATGGCTGAGACTCATCCCCATAACAGTATCTCCGTGTTCCAGTAGAATTGAATAGGCTGCCATGTTGGCTTGACTGCCGCTATGAGCTTGGACATTGGCATGCTCGGCGTTAAAGAGCTTTTTAGCCCTTGCGATAGCCAAATTTTCAATTTCGTCTATGTAGACACAACCGCCATAATATCGGTGCTCGGGGTATCCTTCAGCGTATTTGTCAGTTAGCACCGAGCTTTGGGCCTCGAGCACTGCTCGGCTGGCATGGTTTTCAGAGGCAATAAGATTTATGGTGTTTGCTTGCCTTTCTGCCTCCAAGCTGAGGATTTGAACTGCTTTGCTATCGCGCTGTGCCAAGGAAAATGCCTTCGCGGTTTTCACATTTGTGTTATAATAGTACTTGATATTTTATTCTCGGTCAATAAGAAAACCATCAAAGTGGGTTCCCGCAGCATCATTGACAGAACATGTTTACGGTGATAGATTAATCTATTTAGCAATTAAAAGGGGAGAGTGCTAAATGGCTGTAGGAGAAAGAAGAGGAACCGTTCTCAGGGTGATAATTGAAGATTATATCACTGGAGCAGTACCGGTAGCTTCAAGTGCTATTGTGGGGAAGTACGGCTTGGAGGTAAGCCCGGCTACCATTCGCAATGATACAGCATACTTAGAACGAGAAGGATATGTTATCCACCCTCACCATTCGGCTGGGAGTGTACCTACTGATAAGGCTTACCGCTACTATGTGGAATTGATAGGGGAAGAGGTTGAACTTCCCCGTGTTGAGCACTATCTAATTCGCCAGATATCTCAGGAAGCAAAAGAAGAGCTAGAGCGATGGCTAAGGACGGTGGCAGCGCTTTTGGCGCGCCTTGTTCACAATCTGGTAGTAATAACCACTCCCAAAGCGGTTCGCTGTCGCTTTAAGCATCTCGATTTGGTAGCCTTGCAGGATTTCATGGCTTTGATGATCGTAGTTTTGTATGAAGCAAAAGTTAGGCGGCAGGTTTTGTCTTTTAGTAGAAAGGTTAGCCAGGATGAGCTAACAAAGCTAGCTAACAAACTTACTTCTATTTACGCCGGGATGACCAGCAGCGAGATCTCGGCTAAAAAAGAAGGACTTTCTTCTGAAGAAAGGCAGATATCTGAATGTTTAGCAGAAATGGTAGCTGCCGAAGATAAGCTGGAATATGGTGAGCCGTATCTTGAAGGATTATATTTGTTGCTGAGTCAACCAGAGTTTACAAACAGCCCTAGAATGCTTAAGATTTTAGAGGCGCTGGAAGGAGAGGATTGGCTTAGAAATATGTTTTGCCAGGAATTTAGCAGGGGAGGGGTAAAGGTAGTTATTGGTGAGGAAAACCCGGAGCCGGCATTACAGGACTTGAGCTTGGTAACTAGCCAGTATGGAGTACCTGATAAGGCCAGTGGTATTGTGGGGGTGATTGGCCCCAAGCGAATGGACTACGCCAAGGCTATTTCTTCGCTTAACTGTCTCTCATCATTGCTAAGCAACTCAGTGGCTGAATACATCTAAAGGAGGTCTAACTTTGGCTGAGGATGATGAAGTAGTTGAAGCAGGAATTGAGCAAGCTGAGGATATAGAAGCGTTGCAGCAAGCTCTGGCTGAGGATATAGAAGCGCTGCAGCAAGCTCTGGCTGAGGAGAAGGAAAAGGCAGAAAGATATTTGGCTAACTGGCAAAGAAGCCAGGCGAATTTTGAAAATTATAAGAAACGTAGTGAGCAGGAAATAGGAGAAGTTATTGAGTTAGCTATTAGCGCGCTTATTTCTAACCTGCTGCCTATCATGGATGATTTGGAGAGAGCCTTAGCTTCAGTTCCTGCTGAGTTCGAGGAATCAAATTGGACTGAAGGTATCAAGCTCATTTATAATAAATTTAAGGCGACCCTGGAGGCACGGGGGCTAACCGAGATTGAAGCTAGAGGAGAGCCCTTTGACCCTAGCTTGCACGAGGCTGTGATGCAGCAGGAAGGCGAGGAAGGGATGGTTATTGAGGAAACACAAAAAGGCTATAGTTTTAGGGGAAAGGTAATTCGTCCTAGCCTAGTGATAGTTGGTAAGGGGAGAAGGAAAAAGAGAAAAGCGCAAACAACTCAGAAGGAGGAGTAGAAATGGGTAGAGCTATAGGAATTGATTTAGGGACTACATTAAGCGCCGCGGCGGTGATGGAGGGGGGTGACCCTAAGATCATACCCAGTGCTGAAGGCGGCAATCTCGTTCCTTCAATGGCAGCTATAGGTAAAGGTGGGGAAAGATTGGTAGGAGAGTTAGCCAAGCGTCAGGCAATCGTCAATCCTGAGAATACTATATTCAGCATAAAGCGCCTTATCGGGCGTAAATTTAAGGACTCCATTGTTCAGGATGATATGAAGCGCCTACCGTATGAGATTACCGAGGCTCCCAACGGCGATTGCCGGGTGGTAATGGGGGGCAAGGATTATAGCCCACAAGAAATATCAGCCATGATATTGCAGAAGTTGAAGACTGATGCCGAGGCTTATCTTGGAGAGGAGGTCGACGAAGCTGTAATCACCGTGCCAGCCTATTTTAACGATAGCCAGCGAAATGCTACTAAAGATGCTGGCACCATAGCCGGGCTTAACGTTTTGCGTATTATTAACGAGCCTACAGCGTCATCACTTGCTTACGGACTGGACAAGAAACAAGATCAGACCATTGCCGTCTACGATCTTGGTGGTGGAACTTTCGATATTTCCATCCTTGACATAGGTGAGGGTACTTTTCAGGTTAGGGCAACCAATGGTGATACCCACCTCGGTGGCGATGACATCGACCAGAGGATTATGGACTGGGTATGTGCTGAATTTAAGAAAGAACAGGGCATCGATTTGAAGCAAGACAAGATGGCATTACAGAGGTTGAAGGACACTGCTGAAAAGGCGAAGAAAGAACTGTCTACGGTAGCCCAAACAGAGATAAGCCTCCCCTTCGTTACTGCTGATGCCAGCGGCCCAAAGCATCTTAGCATGACGTTAACTCGAGCCAAGCTCGAACAACTATCCGCTGATCTGATAGAAAGGAGTATTGAACCTTGTCGCCAGGCTTTAAGCGATGCCGGGTACAAGGCAAGCCAAATCAATAATGTGATTCTTGTTGGTGGGCAAACAAGGATGCCCAAAGTTCAGGACACCTTAAAGGAATTTTTTGGCCGGGAGCCTGTCAAGGGGATCAATCCTGACGAGGCAGTAGCTTTAGGTGCTGCCATTCAGGCTGGGGTGCTTAAGGGTGAAGTCGGGGAAGTTCTTCTTCTCGATGTCACCCCACTCACTCTGGGGATAGAAACGCTAGGAGGGGTAGCGACGCCGCTTATTTCTCGCAACACCACAATACCCACTAAAAAGAGCCAGATTTTCAGCACTGCTAGTGACAATCAACCAAGCGTTGAAATACACGTTTTTCAAGGGGAACGTCCTATGGCTGCTGATAACCGAACGTTGGGACGCTTTATACTCGATGGCATTCTGCCAGCGCCACGAGGTATGCCCCAGATTGAGGTGACTTTTGATATAGATGCCAATGGCATCCTTAATGTTAGCGCTCTTGATAAGGGCACGGGGAAGGAGCAAAAAATTACTATTACCGCCTCTAGCGGATTGAGTAAAAAGGAAGTGGAGAAGATGAGCCGAGAGGCTGAGAAACATGCTGCTGAGGATGCTAAATGTAAAGAGGAAGTGGAGGTGCGCAATTCTGCTGACAGCTTGGCTTACACCGCAGAAAAAACTCTCCGTGACCACAGAGATAAGATACCCGCCGATGTAAAACAGGAAATAGATGCGAAGATAGCCGGTGTAAAGTCAGCTCTTCAAGGTAAGGATGTAAACGACATTCGTACTGCTATGCAAGAGCTATCGCAGGCTATGCAGAAGGTTGGAGAATCGCTCTACCACAGACCAGAGCAGCCCCCACCTGGCGGAGAGGAACCCGGTGGAGAGGAACCTGGGGGTGGAGAGGAAGGCACGGTGGAAGGGGAGTTCCGCGAGGTCTAAACAATAAATATTAGCACCTAGTTCCTGGAAATTGGAGACACGAAATCGCATTTTCCCCAAGGAGCGTGATGGTAACGTTTGATTTGGAACAATTCGCCATAACTGCCGACAGAATCTGGCAAAAGGCGCGAGAAGAAAATCGATTGACTCATAACCCATCTGATGAGGAACTGAGAGGGCTTGTGGAAAAACAGCCGGGGGTTAGGAAAACGATTTATGGAAACTTTGTCGCCCAAAGTGAGCCTACTTCCAGGTCAGCAATGTTCACCAAAAACAGTGTTGACCACCCCTTTGGCGAGGGTGAATTAAAGCTATTAGCTCAGTGTGAAAAAGCTTTGGGCAAGGAAAGATTGATTTCAATAGACAGAATTGTGGGCAATGAAAATAGTAATACCACGGTCAGGTTAATTGTTCCTGAGCGGTTTGCCCATGTTGCCTACGGAGGCAAGAACCTTTTTATACCCCCAAAGGGGGAAGTCAAAAAGCCAACCTACCACATCTTATTCTTCGCTGACGAGGCTTTTGAAACTAACCGATCAAAGCCGCTCCCCGAGAGAGATATCACTATCAGGTTGGCTATGCTGGGTGACGGAAGATTTGTCAAGATAATCAGGAACGGTAACTACATAGGTGAATATAAGAAGGGGGTTTTCGCCGCTGAGGATTGGGTAGTTAAGACGAGAAGGGGGGGCATCTTCTTACATACTGGTTGTAGAGAGGATTATCTTCAATCAGCACACGGGGACTATCGGATGGCGAGGACGTTACTTGTGGCGTTGAGTGCCAACGGGAAAACAACTACAACCTGTAGAATCCTGGCCAGAAAATGGAAGGAGAAGTCCTGGCTTATTCAGGACGATGGGGGGACTCTCATGCCCGATGGTTCATTTCATGGCTTTGAAGCCGGGGGGATATTTGTAAAAACAGAGGGTGTGAACCCCGGGGAGCAAATCGAAATTTTTTACGGACTGTTGAAACCGGAAACTGTCTGCGAGAATGTTTACGTAACCGAAGACGGAGATTTTGACTTTTACAATTTCGAAAGAACATCCAATGGCAGGGCAGTTGTATTAAGAAGAGATTTTATGCATGCCAGTCGCTATATCGATGTGGGTAGGATTGACAATCTGATTCTTATCACCAGGGGGCCGCTGATTCCGGCAATATCAAAGCTAACCCGGGAGCAGGCAGCAGCCTTGATGGTTCTGGGACAGGCAATGGAATCCTCGGCTGGTGACCCCACCCAGGCAGGGAAAATCAGGAGCGAGTTTTTCTACGACCCCTTTGTCGCCGGAGACCTGGCTGAGCATGCTAATATATTTTATGAGATAATAAAAGGTATTCCCCACCTAAATTACTATTTGATAAATACTGGAGGAATAGGAGAAGAGGAATATTACAAAGATATAAGATTGGAATTTACCATGGCAATACTCGATTCTTTACTAAGAGGAGGTTTAGAAGATTGGGTAGATTCCCCCACGGGCTTTAAGGTGCCCGGGGCGATAAGATATGTAGATGATATTTACTTGCATCCTGAGAAACTTTACTCCAGAGCTGAATTTGAAGAGAAGCAGAGGAAACTTGACAAAATTAGATGCGAATCCGTGAAAGAACTCGGAGACTCTTTACATCCCGATATAAGGGAACTCTTTAGCAAGCCCAACGCAGTATAGTAGAACTGTAAGTCTCGCATAGTTAGTGTGGAATTTTGGTGTAGGATAGCTGTAAATCATAGGGAGGATAAGAAGTGATGGAGTCTGCTGAACTTTATGAAAGGTTAAAGAAGGAAAAGACAGAGCTGTTAGAAAAGCTAGAACAGCTGAGAACTCTCGGTCAGCCATCGACAGAGAGGAAGGAAGGCAGTCCATTTGGCAAAAGGGAAGAAGAAGCCGATGAAGCTTCCGAACTAGAGAAAAGACTGGCCTTGGAAGAAAGGCTGGGAGAGTCTCTTAATGAGGTTGAGCATGCCTTACAAAAATATGAAGCCGGCACTTATGGGTTGTGCGATTCCTGTGGTCAAGCTATAGAGAAAGCTCGCCTTGAGGCCATACCTCAAGCAAGCTTATGTCTGAACTGTAAGGCTAAGCAGGCAAAGGAAACGAAGGGGGCAAGATAAAGGCGCTCCACTGTGTTGTGACCCGACAAAACCGGCGACTTTGTTGTGGACAAAGATAATTCGAAACTGCCTTTGCGCGACAGCATTAAGAAAGCATCATTATGTCTTCTCATCATTGCTTTGATAAGCGCTTCAGATCAATTGAGCAAGCTATGGGTCAGAGTTCACTTAGCAGATGGGGGATCGCTCCACATAACTGACCGCTTAAGTTTGATCTATATTGAAAATCCGGGCTCTGCATTTGGTTTACTTGCCAATCAAACCTTTCTTATCATTACCATTAGCATAGCCAGTTTGCTCTTTATCTTGCTGTTTCTTCGTTACTTGTCCCCAGCTACTAACTTGAGCATAGTATCTATCGGTTTGATTCTGGGTGGTGCTGTAGGCAATCTGATAGACCGCCTTCGTTTTGGTTGTGTCACTGACTTCATTGACATCCGTTTGTGGGGCAACTTCCATTGGCCTGCCTTCAACATCGCTGACGCAGCTATAACGGTGGGTGTCTTTGTTCTCATTTATTCCTTTTATAGGTCGGGGGTATTTAGAAAAGCATATGGGCGCGACCACAGACCCCAAAATTAAGACATTGCAATTCAACTCACCTGTTCCTAACATCCGCCTTGATAGGTATTTAACTCAAGTTCTTCCGCAATTCTCGCGCGCTTATTTACAAAAATTAATTGTGCAAGGTCATATTCGAGTCAACGGGCAAAGGACAAAGGCGAACCAGAGATTAAACAAAGTCGATAGAATAACGGTCGAGCTTCCTCCCTTGCCTGGTCATCCTTTAGCTGAACCAATTCCTTTAACTATAATTTATGAAGATGAGGACATATTGGTCATAGATAAACCTGCTGGGTTGACAGTTCACCCTGCCCCGGGGCATCCCAGTCATACTTTAGTCAATGCTGTCTTAGCCCATTGCCCCGGCTTGGTTGTGAGCAACGAGCCAATGCGCCCGGGCATAGTTCACAGACTAGATAAAGATACGTCGGGGCTTATAGTCATTGCCAAAAACGACTTTGCCCGGGAATATTTGGCCTCACAGTTTAAGAGCCGCACTGTGACCAAAGGATATCTTGTCCTTGTTAAAGGGAGGCTATCCCCGGAACAGGGGATAATTGAAGCACCTATCGGACGAGACCCTCGTAGTAGACGGAAAATGGCAATAGTAGAAGCAGGGAAAGAGGCTAGCACCCAATATCAAGTCCGGAAATACCTGGATAACTACACTTTGGTCGAAGTCACCCCCATAACAGGGCGCACACATCAAATCAGAATACACCTGTCAGCTATCGGCTGTCCGGTCGTTGGTGACCCCGTTTACGGAATAAAATCGGCTCATCTTAACAGGCAATTTATTCATGCCTATCGTCTTGGCTTTCGTCTACCATCAACGGAGCAATACCAGGAATTTACCTCGCCCTTGCCTGTGGATCTGGAGCAGGCTTTGGATTACTTAGCCCGGAACGCCACTGGGTAGGTACAGGGCATAATTGACCTTTTAAGGCGCAGGTTTTTCGAATCACTACTCAGATGAACGAGCGCAGTTTCTTGCGGAGAGAAGCCTTGTTTGGTATGATGGGGGAGATCAAATGGACAAAGTAGAGTTAAAGGTCACTAACCGGGAAATTCTCGGTAAAAAAGTCAAACATTTGCGTCGCCAGGGAATTACCCCTGTGCATCTTTTCGGTCATGGTATCGAGT
>Ga0209635_10002311_pt1 | contig 14560 bp, 14 predicted proteins | sample DeeMarSWOR230_32_FD_187463 | JGI IMG/M metagenome (GOLD analysis project Ga0209635, IMG submission 187463) | Marine sediment microbial communities from White Oak River estuary, North Carolina - WOR-2-30_32 (SPAdes) (version 2) | ecosystem: Environmental > Aquatic > Marine > Intertidal zone >... | reverse complement strand
CTTTTTCTTTTAATACTTTCCCTTGAGGCAGGCATCTTTCTTTCACCTCCTTGACATCTTCCTTTTACCCTATTCCTTAAAAAGTTTTCTCTGTCACTGTAGAATTAGAGACATAAATCCCCATTATTACTGTTGAATGTGATTTCATATCTAACAGATAATGCTCAATTTCCGATATACTGTTTTGTAGCAAACTAAGAAAACTAAAAAGGTGATAGAATCTCAATGAACAAGACTTTGCTATTGCAGTAAAGATTTGTTGTATTAAAACAAAAGAAATGGGGAGAAATCAGAAAAAGAATTTCACCCAAGATGTACAATGTTAGTATTTCTCCCAATCAGTATGGATGTTATCCACCTGATTTGACACTCTGACTTCTCTCACCAATTTTCCCTTTTCTTCCCGTTCCCTGTTCTCTATGATCACATCAGCAAACCGCTTCACTACATTGATGTATGCATCAGAATGGATGTCAGCCTTCACAATGAAGACAATGGTGTAGTTCACCACTCTGGCAGATGAAGCCAAATCAGCATAATACTTGTAAAAGAGACTTTCATCCATGTGAGGGATCATATTATCCAGAAAATCTCCTATCACCACAGGGTTCATGTTATCAGCTATACTTTCTAATGTCTTGTTCAAGAAGATATTCACTGATGTAGGATCTTCAGGGGATATGACAGGATACTTCAAATCTGATGTACTGGAAACTGTAGTAATCCAGCCAACTTTTGCTGTACCAATAAGTGATACCTGCATGGGGGCTGTAGGTCCCAGAAGAAGTATGGGCACACATCTAGGCTCCAATTTGGACATTAAATCCTGAATAATAGTTTCAGCTCCTATATTTCCCTTAATGAGAATGGCTAAAATGTTGTACTGATCTATAGGTTTTTTCAATCCGTGTAAAAATAATGCACGAGCAGCAAAGGAAAAGATCTCCCCGATTTTGGGTGTCCTCCCCAAAAGCCTGTACAGGTACACAAAATTCACACCCATGCCCACGAAAAAGACCACACCAACAGACATGAACAGGATCTCTGGATAGAATGTGTGGGTGACTACAGCTACCAAAATCAAAGAGATACCCAGGTAGTATGTTGCAGGGTTCTTGGTTTCCCTGCTGATATTTATGAACAGCAATCCCACCAATACCATCCAGATTGCCCACACAGCGTAACCTTCATACATAGTCTCATAGAATCCTGGAACAAACCCCGAAAGCAGATGTATGATGCCTCCAATTGTAATATAGATGCCAGCAAAGCCTTCTGTCCGTGAGCGGCCAAAAAATCCTGAACCAGCCAATCCACACCCTAAAATGATTAACCCCAGCGGAAAGAACATGGGTGCAAAGACAAGACTGACTAACACCACAGCAAGGCTCAAAGCTCCTATGAAGATCATCTTTTTTTCACGATCCACAATTCCGTGATTGACATACCCCACAGACATGCCGATGGTGAAGATCGCTCCGATCTGATCCGGGGTTAACTCACCAGAGATCAAACTCATGACAAGAAAGGCAAAGAAAAAGCTTGCAGCAAACCCAATCCAGATCAAAATCTCACCACGGGTATGGTCAGATCTATCCGTCCTTTCTATAGATTTATTGTTCATGATATCCTCCTTATGTGACTTCCCATTCACAGTACATATCTCCAACAGCAATACACTTTTTCTCCTTGACATGCTGGTTCTTTGCTGTGGAAAAGAGACCATTCAAGAACCCAGTGGTGAAATAGCACATGGGCTCATTACTTCGTAATCCAAAGGTTTCACAGTTCTCCTTCATTCTTATGGTTTCACCTACAGTAATCTTTCCTGCTTTACAATAATTTGCAAAATCTATTACTCGCTCGATTACTTCATCTTCTCTCAATCCAGCAGCCAATAAGTGTTCTGCAAGCCGTTTTCCCGCCACAGCACCACCCATTTGTAATGCCATCCTGTACCGTCCACTGACCAGAGCAGGCATCTGCACGAACATGAGCATGTGGGCTTCCTTCCCCAGGGTTGGTCTCTCACCCAGAGGCTTTCTCTGCAGTATGTATGCAGTGGCGTGTTCCATTAGTCGTTCTGTAATCCTCTCTATTGCGGGACCATCCATGGCTTTCAAATACTCCTGGAGCTCATCGGACTCTCCTGGGACTACTTTGAATTCACAGTAGGGCGATCCTTTCCCCATGCATTCTGTTTCTACTGCATTCCAGTCCCTTTCCTCTTTATCAAAAAACTTGGTCATTGCAGCAATGTAGCCCGCATCATCATAACACAAGGGGACGCCCACATTTTCCAGTCCCCAGCACCGGGCACCTTCGTGCATTCGTATGTAATGTTCTGCTGGCTTTGATTTTTCTCTCAGATATTCAGTTATGGCCTCTCCTCCTTTCTTGAAGGGTTCTGCCATCACAGGAAAAACTCTCTTCTCAACATAGCCGGGAGACAAAAGTGCTCCTTTCGGCATAAACCTGTGCAGGACCCGTATGTGGAAGGGAAGCTTCTCCATATACAGTTTTGTACCCTCATACACAATCTCTTTGTGAAGGTTGTACAGCATGGCAGGAAACCGCTGCGGGTCCCACAGCATTCCGCTCCAGAAGGTAAAGCTTCCCCAGAAAATATTGACAAAGTCGCCTACCTCTGATCTGAAGGAGGTTTCGAACCCGCTTTTTGCAGCCTGGCGCTGTCTCGTCACGTATGCATCCATGGTCTGGAAAGGAAGAGCAGTGCCCTGTTCTGCAGAAAATTCAATTCGTTTCGGTTTCACTGAAGGATGTTTCACCACGTGGAGAATCCGTGAGCCATTTTCTGCCTCCATCTTGATGATGCCATCTGCCACACTCATCATGGCTACGAAATCTTCCTTGTTCCCGCATTCCTCATCCACTAAGGCAACCACTGAATTTCCCTCAGCAGCAAATCTCAGCAAAGTGAACCGTAAAAACCTGAATATCTCTTCCTTGTTGAACATGTATGGAGAGGTGAGAGAGTCGAAAAAGAGGTGTATATTCTGCTCATTGATCTTCTGCTGCTGTTTTGCAATTGCCACACTGATACTGTTCAAATCCTCACAGTTGGCAGCAATAGTACCTGGCTGTTCTCGCGCAGCTCGTCCCACTGTTTCTGCAAAAGCATCAACAAAGAAGAATCTCTCAGAGACACCTCCTAAGCCCTCTTCTCTCAAAAGGTTTGTAATAGCAGAAGGGCTTCTTTCAGTGGTCACAAATATGACCGGTCTGCCCGTGGCTAGACTGGTGAGTACCATGTGGCGACAGAAGGTGGATTTTCCCGCACCTGGAGCTCCTGACAGTAAAATCAGGTGGCTTTCAGGGAGTTCTAGCAGTTCAGTCAGAGACATTGTTCTCACTTGAAGACTGTTAAATTGGGGTACACTTCTATGCCTGTTTCTGTAATGTTGTACGGCCGCGGCTGGGTATCAATTTTTAACCCACGCATCTTTTCTGCCTGGAACATTCGAACTAATTTATCACCTTTTAAAAATGTACGCAGTAGGATAACACCTTGAGATAGATATTCTTCAAATTGATATTCCCTTTCCAGCCCAGTTCCTTTTAACTCGGAAATTAACAAATGCGTGCACCCTGTTTCTCTTAGCTCACTTATTAAATCTCTCATAGCATGTATGCGCTCAGTTTCATCAGGATATTGGAGCATGAACATGGTTACCGGATCAATGACAACTCTTTGTGCATGGATATCCTCTATGCCTGTTTTGATAGCCTGCAACAATTTGATCAGCTTAAACTCTTTCATTCCCAATTGAATGAGGCCTTTTTTCTCAGTGGACACCGCTCTCACTGGCGAAACATTGAGAAAGGCTAATTTTCTCTCTCTTTGTAACGCTTCGAGGTCCCATCCAAAGGAGGACATGTTCTTTTTGATGCTTTCGGGTTCTTCATCCAGTGTAATGTAAAGTCCTGGCTCATCATATTCTGTGACACCTTTGTAGAGAAATTGAATGCCGAACGTTGTCTTTCCACTGCCGGGCCCACCGCACATTAGAATGGTGTGACCTTTGGGAATACCTTTCTCTCCAAGAATTTTGTCCACACCAGGAATGCCAGTCAGAACGTATTCACGCATTTTACCAACTCCTGTTTTGTATTTCTATGAGAGTGGACATTATAAATTATTTGGTTCTATGAATTTTGTGGGGCAGTCTTAATGCTGATGATAGGACTCTCTTTGATTCTGAACCAAGATTTTTATAGGGAAAAGAGAATGAGGTGTGAATGGATGAAGAATTGAAATCGCTATTGAAACGACAGCGATACAGAATTGTAGGAAACCACTCAGCAGTAAAATTGTGTCACTGGTTGAGAAAGAGTTTGTTAGAAGATCGGTTCTGCTACAAACAAAAATTCTACAGGATCAAGTCTCACAGATGTCTGCAGATGACCCCAGCAGTTACTGCATGCACCCAAAAATGTCTGTTTTGCTGGAGACCCACTCAATTTACTGAACCTGAACTCACTGAGCATGATGATGCTGCATTCATTGTTGAAGAAAGTCTGAAGGCGCAGAAAGTACTTCTCACCGGGTATTTTGGATTACCAGAGAGGGTTTCTGCTGTCAAGCTGAAAGAAGCATTAACTCCCACAAATGTGGCAATTTCCCTCGCTGGAGAACCTACTCTGTATCCTGAATTGTCCGAGCTGATTCGGATATACAAGAAGAAGGGCATGACCACCTTTCTGGTGACCAATGGTACTAATCCAGAGGTTTTAGAAACGTTAGAACTCCCCTGGAATCTTTATCTTACACTGGCGGCGCCCACAGAAGCTGTGTACAAGAAGCTGTGCCACCCGCAGACAAAGGGATGGGAATCCCTTATTAAAACGGTGAACCTGTTTTCCACATTAGATACCCAGAGAGTCATCCGGCTCACTTTGGTAAAGGGGTATAACCTGATCCACCCTGAAGTGTATTCACAGTTAATCGAGAAGGCATCCCCTGATTTTGTGGAGGCCAAAGCCTACATGTATGTGGGCTACTCTCGATACAGGATGACTATTGACAATATGCCCTCCTATGATGAGATAGAAGATTTTGCCCGGAAGATTGAGCACTTTTCATCGTATGAAATAGCTGATTCTCAGAAAGCCAGCCGGGTTGTTCTTTTAAAGAGGACATAGATTTGCATCTGGTTTCTTTCAACTTTCAACGAATGTACGAACTCATTATCTGTTTGTCCATGTATTTTCTGCTCTTGTGAAGCACTATCTTGTAATCTACCCGCAATTCTGCAGTATTTCTCTAGTATTATAGAAAGACTCATATAGTTCCTTCACCGTACTTATATATGAAAGAAGAAGCTGTAGTTGGCTCTGAAGAAACGTTTCGGAAATTACGACAGTTCAATGCTTTCATGGGTGTTCTCCATTTGATCCAGGGCGCACTAATGGTAATACTGAGCAACGATTTTTCACTTCCTTTGACTGTATCCTACCTTGAGTTTGATACACAACTGATGAAACTGATTCCAGCCACAGAGGAAGTGACAACTCTGCGTATCGGTCCTGCAGTGGCAGTATTTCTCTTCATTTCTGCTATAGCCCATTTTACTCTTGCATCCCCTGTTGGCTACCCCTGGTACGTGAAAAACTTGAAAAAACATATCAACTATCTGCGCTGGTTTGAGTACTCCATCAGTGCATCGTGGATGGTGGTAATCATTGCCATGCTGGTGGGCATTTATGATGTTGGTGAACTGATAGCGCTTTTTGCTTTGACCGGGGTGATGAATCTCATGGGGTTGATGATGGAACTGCATAATCAGACCACAGAGAAGACCAACTGGACCTCTTATGTTATTGGGTGTATTGCAGGAGCTGTACCGTGGATAGTAATATTCATATCACTGCTGGCAAACGAACAGGTCCCCAACTTTGTGATAGCCATATTTGTATCTATTGCCATATTCTTCAACTTGTTCGCCATTAACATGCTGCTTCAGTACAAGAAAGTGTGGAAGTGGAAGGATTACTTGTATGGCGAGAGAATGTATGTGGTTTTGAGCTTGCTGGCTAAATCAGCGTTAGCATGGCAGATCTTTGCTGGAACGCTTCGTCCCGTATAATTTTCCTTTTTTCTATTTTATTTTATTTTTTGTCCCTTCTTATATTCTATCCACTTTTGCATTCTCATCATAGACTTACTCCCGATTTCATGACATCATCTCATCATCGTCAGAGACCGAGAAGTTGATGATCATCTGGCCTTTGAGCGCCTCACCAATGGAACAGATAGATTTACAAAGGGGTGAAGATATATCTATATACTGCATCATACTGTATACTGCATCATACTGTATATGCAGAAAATGGACGAAAGACTGGGAGTTAGCAGGAAGCATGCCGAAAACCTAGAACAACAATGTTGCAGTATGTACTCTGTGAAGAGTGGGTTCGTCTTGGAGGCTTTGATAGTACCTGTACAAGGATTAACCCTGAAACTGATGAGGTTGCATTGCAGTGGTATTGCTCTCTTGATTCAGTATCAAAAGCCCAAAAATGAAATTCAAAAAGGCGAACCTACAAAGAGAAAATTGAGTTAGGAGGGACGAAAATGTCCAAAAAACCAGGTAAAAGAAAGAAACGGGATAAAAGTCATCGAGCTCTGAATAGAGATCCGTACCATGCTGCAATATGGTTCAACAGAGGGACAGCACTGGCAATAAGTGAAAAATTCCAAAAAGCACTTTCCTGTTATGACAAAGCGCTGGAACGAGACCCTCTTTTTGCTCCAGCATGGTACAGCAAAGGGATAATATTGGGGCGTCTTGGAAATTACAAAGAAGCTCTGACCTGTTTTGATGAAGCTCTAAAGAGAAATCCTGATGATGCTATGACATGGTTTGGCAAAGGGATGGCTCTGCACGATCTTGAGAAAAATGATGAAGCGCTCATTTGTTATGATGAAGCTCTGAAAAGAGATCCAACCCATGCTGATGCGTGGCACAACAAAGGAGTGTTACTTGGAGAAGTTGAAAAGTACGAGGAAGCCATCGCCTGTTACGATGAATCTCTGAGAACAAATCCTTACAGTGTCGATACATGGCACAATAAGGGAGAAATATTGAATATTCTCGAAAGCTACGAGGAAGCACTCTTCTGTTATGATAAAACGCTCCAGATAGATCCATTTGATGCCAACACATGGAACAGCAAAGGGGCAGTGCTAGGAATTCTTGGAAAGGATGAAGAAGCACTTGCCTGTTTTGACGAAGCTCTCACCCATTTCAGTAAATTCACAGAAGAGACTGCAGAAAGAGAATACGTTGCGGAGACCTGGTACAATAAGGGAGTAACACTGGCCCATCTCAGAAGATATGAGGAGGCCATTACATGTTATGATGAAGCCCTGAGAATAGATCCACATTTTCGTGAAGCATGGTACTACAAAGGCTTGACTTTGCAGGAGCTTGGAAAATACGAGGAGGCTGTCACCTGTTTCGATGAAGTCCTTAAGATGAACTGTGAAGATACTGATACATGGTATGACAAAGGGATGGCCCTGAAAAGGCTGGGGAGACTAAAAGAGGCCGCATCATGCTTCAAGAAGGTTACAAAGATAGATCCCGGAGTAAGATACACTGAATAGTTTTTGTAAGTTTTCCTATAGTTCAGTGCAGTTCGTATCTCTGAGAACACACCTGCCCAGGACGATCAAGAACAATGTGTCATAGCCGTGATCTGAGAAATACCTCATCATAGAGTGAAATTCCTCAATGAGAGAATCACTCCTTCAAATCTGCAATTCGTTCTCGACACAATTCCTTCAATGTAGCATCTCCAATTGATTCATAGATTTTAAAGGCCTTTTCATAGGCTTCTACCGCTTTTTCCGCATTCAAGAGCCATATCTGATAGATATTCCCGATATTGAACCAGCAGCCCGCCGCACTCCTAGAACAGTCTTTTGGTTTCTGTATGCACTCAATAGCTTCCCAGCTTTTCGCTGCTGTCTCCCAGACTTCAGCCGCTTTCTCATAGACTTTTACAGCCTTCTTCCATTCATACGCTTTTTCATAACCTCCTGCTTGAGCTTCCCAACCAGCAGCAGCTTTTTCTCTCGTCTCACTTGCTTGCGTTATGTCACCAGTTTCTTCCCACATATCAGCCTGTTTTTCCCAGGCTTTTGCTGCTTCTCCCCCGGTGTCTGCAGCTTCTTCCCACTCAGAGGTTTTCTCATATACTCTCTCGCTCTTCTGTCAATAAGACTGTTTGTGCAGAACTTATTTTGGTTTTCTTGTCTGTGTTCTAAAAAAGGTCTCCAGTAGCTTTGAATTGCCAATTAACTAATGCGAATACTAAAAGTACGAGGAGAACTGTGGCAAGGAATATAAAATAACTGAATTTATTGGCTGATAGCTTCAAAAAGCTTATCTATATCCTCTTTTGTATTCCAGAAATGTGTGGAAACTCGTATCCCATTCATCCGTGCTGAAACAATGATATTTTTCTTCCTCAATTTCTCCACAACATTTTCTGCATCTTCATGGATAACATTGACGATTCCCGCTCTTTTCTTTTCCTCATGAGGGGTCTGCGCCCGTTCTGCATTATCCAGCACATATTCAGAGAGACCTAAAACTCTCTTTTCAATAGCGTCCATTCCCACTTCTTGAAGGATTTCCAGTGCTTTTTTCAGTCCCGTAATGAGAGCAAAACTTCTTCCTCCAGTTTCAAACTTCCTGGCCGAATCTGCAAATTCTACCCTGTCTAACCCTGGCTTGTCAAAGTCTTCATGATTCTTCAGCGAAAACCACCCCATGTACGGCGGATCAAAGCTGTCAATGTGTTTCCTATTTATGTAGAAAACGCCCACGCCTAATGGTCCCATCAACCATTTATAGGATGCAGTTGAAAAAAAATCGATATTCGTTTTCTTCACATCCAGCCTTACTGCTCCCAACCCCTGAATTACATCTGAAAATAACAATGCGTCATGCTCTCTGCACAATTTAGAGATTTCCTGTAAGTCACATCTGAATCCATTCCCAAACTGAACATACGAGAGCGCAACTAACCGCGTATTTTCTGTAAACGCGTTTTCCACATCCTCTACACGTATTTCTCCCTGTACGTTCTTCACTTGTCGTACTTCAACGCCTTTCTTTCTCAGGCCATACCAGGGAATACTATTGGAAGGAAACTCTAGATCTGACGTTATAATTTGGTCACCTTTTTTCCATTTTATCATGGCAGCCACTGTGTTAATCCCTTGAGACGTGTTGAGGGTAAATGCTATCTCTTCTGGTGACCCGTTGACCAGTTCAGCTACTTTCCCCCTGCAACTTTCCAGTTGATCCAGCCAGGAAAAGAAATCAAAATTTGATTTTCTTCCTCTATTCTCCAGAAAATTTTGCATTTCAGTTACAGTATCTGCAAAAAGAGGGGAAACAGCTGCACAATCTAAATGAGTACATTTTTTGAGAGCAGGTATCTGTTCTCGCAGCGTGGTTACATCCATTATATCACCACCTCTTCTCTTGAGAAAAAGAATTTAAACATTGTGGCACCTCTTACACAGTACTACTGCAAAATTATCTTGAAAATCAAATGGAAGCCAAGAATCCTCAGGTGAAATAGAATCACTTTATACTATTTATCTGGTTCATCATTGATTTTTTTAACCACAACTATTCTTTGAATCTGTGGAAACTTAGAGAGAATCTCACGTGTGCTGCATTAAAAGTTTCTTCGCACTCTCTTCAGGGATTCCGAGGAGTTCCTGTATTTGTTTCACTTTCTGGGAAATTGATTCTCCAGAGGTGTAGATCTTTTTCAGCTTCTGCAGGATTTCTTCAGCTTCTTGTGCTGGAACTAATGACAAGAATCCTTTGTCCACAATTACCAATCCTTCACTGAGGAGTGCTTTGAGATCAGATACAGGTACTCTGGAGCCTGGTTCTCCAGAAGGTGTACTCATTTTGATCCGAGCTGGTTCATTGAACAGGACAGTTATTCCCCATCCTTCGTCTGTTTCCACGTAGATATCTCCATAGTATTCTCCTTTTCTCACCGTTACCCCTTTCTCTTTCAAGTAGGAGGCCACTCGTTTTGCATTATCCTCAAAAGGTAATGAAGGATCCAACAGCTCCAAAGATTCCTCTACAGCTTTTTGCGTTGCATCATCGAGATGGAATTCTGATTCTTCTTCTATATCAAGAGTGGTGTAAGGAGGAATTAAAGGGCGGCCATCGATTAGAATGGTATCGTTTAAAACCTCTACTGTGAAATCATCCAATTCTTCTCCGAAATAGATCACTTTGCTTTTCTCTGCCATAGCATGATTAGAACACAGAATCCTAAAAAGGTTTCTGTGCAGCAGGATGAATTCTTTGACTTTCTGTTGCTAAGAAAAAGACGAAAAAAAGGGATAAAAAAGGGGATGAAGAATTAACGTAGCCGGCAGCGATTGTTTCCCAGACATTTAAACTTCGAGTCGAAGCTATTCAAAGCTCTGCAGGCAACTCCAGTAGCAGCATTCATGGTGACCAGAGGCTGCCAGAAAATGCCGTCGCACCTGTCGCAGTATTCAGGGTTTGCAGATGTGGGGATCTCCCACCCACCGTAGGTACAGGCCCCCTGTCGCAAAAATGCAGAGGCAAGCCGTCTATCAGAAAAGGTGGCGCAGGAATGGATGAACACGATGGTGTTATAGAGATGTGCATGTTTGTAAACAAACTGATCGTTGAAGTAAAACCATCTTCTCTTCAGGTCAGGCTCACCCACATCGATTACGTTGTCATTTCCATGTCCCTGGTTGTAGATGACTTTTAGATTGAGGCTTTTCCCTTCCTTCATGAATTTGGCCCACGTTCTGAGGCTAACTTTTTTGTCTAGGAATACCCATACCCTATACCGTTTTCTTCTCAGCGACTGGGCGAGACTTAAGGGATAGCGTGAGTACCTGCCCACAACTTCCCGCTGCCAGGAAAGGTGGGGAAAGAAGATCACCGCACTTTTGATGCGGGAAGGGGGTGCGGAAAGATCTAAAGAAAGCTTTTCTCCTAATGCTCCTCCTTTTCCTTCTGTGCTCATGCCGTCGAATCCAGAAATCTCCTTTGCAGCTTCATCCACAGAGTCACGGGGGATGAATTCCAAGAAATCGTCGTCCATGACGATCATATCGCCTTCTTGGAGTCCAGTCTCAATGTATTCTTTGAATTTTGCTGCATCCGTATAGGGGTATCTTCTGGGAACTGGTCTCTCCTTGTCGATTTCGGCAGTCACCTTCAACCGCTCAGCTTCGTTGAAGAGTGCAACAACACCCCATTCTTTTTCCACAGGAATTAAAATATCGTTATACTTTTCCGTTTCCACAAAGGAGATACCTTCACTTTTGAGTATTTCCTCCAGGGCCTGCTTCTGGAATTGATAGTCCTGGATGAAGGCGTCTGCATCCATTATTGCACCTGTCTTATCCTTTATGAAGTCTTCTTCTCTTTCTAAACCAGCACCTTTTTTTACGATTTCTTTTGCATCACTCACCAACCCACTTGCCCAGGATTTCTGGAAATCATCCAGAGTCTCCTGAATATTTTCAGGGAGCTTGAATTCGGGAACCTCTGGCTCCGCTTTGAAAAGTGGCTTTTCTTCAGGTTTTTCTATCTCAGGAAAAGGGTATATCTGCTGATCATTAACGAAGATCTTGTCTGCTTCTTGTCTCATAATGTACGGAGGTTCCAGTGTCTTGCCCCTGAATACAAGGATTCCTTTTTTCATTTTTGACACCTCTGAGTGAAAAGGGATTGAAAATATTTAAGGTTATCTGACACTTAAAGTCTTGAACATTCCTTGTCTGCAAATGTACCTGTATCTGTAACTGCATCTGTAACTGTAACTGCAGCAAAACAATTATAAATTGCAGAACACAGTGAGCACAGGTGCTTTCATGATGAGACTATTTATAAAGGGAATTGAAGCAAGGAGATTTCTCAAAGAAGGTGAAAAGACTTCCAAGGTAGGAATCAAAAACAACAGTTCTGTAGTAAATATTGAAAAGAGAGATGGCGAATTAGCTATTGATTTCGTGTTTACCACCATCTACAATCCTTCCATAGCCTCCATAAAGATCGATGGAATCTTATTCTACAAAGGAGAAGATGCAGAAGAGATCTTCAAACAGTGGCAAGAAGAAAGGACCATAAAGAACATCCAGGTGCAAAATGTGATCATCGAGAAGGGATTGATGGAAGCAGTCATTCTGGCCAAAGAATTGAATGTAGTTCCGCCCATTCCCTTACCCAGGGTAACTGAAGAAGAGAAAAAAGTGGAAGAGGAGTTCTATCATGGTTGATCTAGAGAAAATAAAAGAAAAAGCGAAAATAGACTTTGAAAATACCTGGAAAGGAGAGAGTTCACGATTCTATGGGAAAAGGAATTTTTCATTGCCAGAACGAAAAGGGAAGAGACATGTACTGTCTGAATATCTGTTGAAAGCTGAACAAATCCTCTTAGATATGGGATTTGATCAGGTGTTTTTGAAACCTATCTGGGATCAAACCCATGTGAGAATGCAGTATGGGCCTGAAGCCCCTGCCATTCTGGATCGGCTGTACTATTTAGCGTCCTTACCCAGGCCTGATATTGCCATATCCCAGGACATCCAAGATACGATTCAGAAAAGAGCAGATATTTCAATAGATGAATTGAAGCACATCTTCAGAGACTATAAAATGGGCACTATTGATTCAGGAGAACTCATAGAAACATTTGTTCAGCGATTACAGGTTAATACAGAAGATGCATTATTTTTTCTGTCCTTGTTTCCTGAACTGGAAGAAATCAGACCAGATCCTTCATCCAAGACACTGATCAGCCACTTCACCACTGCGTGGTTTCCCACTTTAGCTTCCATAACCAGAGAGCTGCCAGTTCTCTTGTATACGTCAGGGTGGCGATTCCGAAGGGAACAGAAAGAGGACAGGAGTCATTTGCGGGCTCACTACAACCTGAGTTTTGTGGTCATGGGGGATGTGGGAATTGAAGATGGGAAAGAAATTGTCAGAGAATTCTTCAAGAGATTGGACATGGACATCACCTTCCAATTGAAGGAGAACCAGCCCAGTTATTACGCGTATAATACCAATTATGAGGTATTCTGGAAGAGGATGGAAGTGGCAGACATGGGGATGTTTTCTCCAGTGGCTCTGGCCAATTACGGCATTTCATGCCCAGTGTTCAATGCAGGTCCTGGACTGGGGAGGATTGCCATGCTCAAGGAAGGATTACACGATTTGCGGCAGGTACATTTTCCAGAGCTGTACGGGAAGCACTACACAGATGAAGAGATCCTGGAGTCCATATACCTAGTGAAGAAAGCAGAAAATCAGAATCTGGTCAAGAAAATTGTGGAAACGGCTGAAGTGTACAAAGACAAAGAAAGCCCCTGCAGGGTTACTGTGTACAAAGATCAGAAAATATCAGTAGAACTGGTGGAAGAGGAAGATAACACACGATTAATTGGACCTGCTGGGTTCAACCAGCTCTATGTATGCAATGGGTCCATCTATGGGGTGCCTACAGTATTAAAGAACAAGAAAATTGCAAAAATTTTAGAAAATGGAGTGAGTAACCACATGAGCTACATGGAGGCCTTTGCCAATGCAGCAGTTTTTTCTTCAGAAAAAGGTGAGCACCAGGTGGGCATGGTCAAGCGATTATCAGATATTAACCTGGATATTCCAGACCACGTCAGGGAGTTCATTCGGGCGCAGGGAAAAATTGATGTGCGGGGCCCCATGTTTACCACCGTGGTGATCTCATGAATACTTTTCCACTGCTCTCGGCAAACCCATATATAGGTGCAGAGCAGTTCTACGTGTGGGGTGATAGCATGAGTGATGTAAGACCTGACTACCTTGTCAGAGTGGTGAAGGACATAGGGGGTAAAGACCGATGGACTGATGTGGGCGTTGCCTACAAGAACGCTCGGGGTTCAATAACTATCTACCTTTCAGCCTTGCCTCTCAATGACAAGATATTGTTGATTCCTACAAAGGGTGACTATGAGTGAACGGGAAAGGGGATGAAAGAATCCAAGCGATGCTCTCGAAGCAGGTGAAGGAAGTGGATTGGTTTGAGAGTATTGAAACACTGGCTGGGGTGGATGTCTCCTACAGCGGGGACATCGCCTCAGCTGCCTGTGTGGTAACAGATGTTGATGGTGTAATTATCCAGGAAAAGATCTATAAGGGACGAGCTCGATTTCCCTATGTCAGTTCTTTTTTTGCGTTGCGGGAATTTCCTTTAATCTATGAAGTTGTAAAAGACACTGCATTTGATCTGCTGTTTGTGCATGGGCATGGGAGGGCACATCCCAGAAAATTTGGATTAGCCTGTCACACTGGGGTGTACTTTCAAGAACCCACAATAGGAGTGGCTAATCAGAATTTAGTGGGTGTATATGACAAGAAATTTGAAAAAATAACCTATTTATACTATAAAGGTGATATTGTGGGGGCTGTCTTGAGAACCTGCAAAAAGATGAATCCTATTTTTGTCAGTGTAGGCCACATGATCT
>Ga0209635_10002304_pt1 | contig 14579 bp, 9 predicted proteins | sample DeeMarSWOR230_32_FD_187463 | JGI IMG/M metagenome (GOLD analysis project Ga0209635, IMG submission 187463) | Marine sediment microbial communities from White Oak River estuary, North Carolina - WOR-2-30_32 (SPAdes) (version 2) | ecosystem: Environmental > Aquatic > Marine > Intertidal zone >... | reverse complement strand
TCTGCTGCAAAGGTTCCTGTACCCCACAGCTCTTGAGCATCAAATACATCCAATTTATCATCTTCAACATAAATGTAACAGGGCGTATCTGCCTTTCCATCAATAACAATCGCTTCATATCCTGCTTTTCTCACCTGAACTGCAGCTCTTGTACCTAAGTTTCCGTCACCGTATCCTCCTGTTAATGGACTCTTAGCTGCTACTACAATTTTTCCACTGCTGGTCAAAGGTAATCCAGTTAATGGACCAGTAGCAAAGATCAATTTGTTCTGCGGAGACAAAGGATTAACACCTGGAGAGAGTTCATCCCACAATATTTTGGCTGCGAATCCTCGTCCTCCAAAGAATTTGAGAGCGAAATCTTCACCGTAAGATTGTACTGAAGCCTTTTTCTTGGTTAAATCCACTCGCAGGATTCTACCATTCCATCCATGCATATAATCACCATGCCAGTATGAATGTATGGTATTAAATGGTTTTCGGAACGAGTGTCTTGAAACAATATAGCAATATCAGTGAGCAGCCTTTATGCACGAAGGGGCTGGCTAGATTCTGAAAATGGTGCGAAACAGGGAATATATCACTTATATACTGGTTTTCTGACGTTTCTCTTTTTTCTTCTTGTGCAGTTTCCAACCAGAGACTCATGGTAATTTTAACTTCTGCTGGTGCTTCTTCTGTTTCTCCAAAAGTAGAACATCCTGGCAACTCTTGTCTTCCCCTTTACATTCTGAAAATCCAATCACATCATATTGAAGTCTTTCCTTTAGTATGAATCTAGGCCCATTCTTGATTCTTGTGGTATACCGGAAAACTGTGGTGAGGAGCTTGCTACATAATCTGTTTAATGATGGAAGAAATACCGAAAAGTTTTTAAGGTCTTTAACTATAGCGGTTATATGGGGAATGAATCTCGGTCTAAAATAAGAGACCTTGCGGTTAAGATCATCAATGGAAAAAAAGAAAAAGAAAATGGAGAAATAAAAAAGATGAGATTTACTGTTTTGGAATCAGGTGAATCATCAGAAGAAAACATAATAGAAATCTTTTTCCTTTATGTTCTAGCTCTTTTTACAAATACTATGGAATTGTATTACAACTTAGATAGATATGAAATAGATGACGATTTTGAGATCCTTGAAATGAAAACTGCAAAATATGAATCTGCAAAATACAGAACGTTTGCAAATATTGTTATTAAAGTTGGTGAGAAAAAAGTTAAAGAGGTAGAAGTTGAAAGTTTTTTAGGCAAGGCTGTAGGACTTAGTGACAAAAAGAACGTTGAGATTCTTTTTGAGAATGGTTTTGTAACAGATGATATGGGCATGGACATGGACATCTACTTCCAAGAAGGTATTCCCATAAATCCTCCGCTGGATATTCAAAAATGTAAAAAATTATATGAAAAGGTAATAGAAACAGCAGATAAACTAGAAAAAGCGGGTGAACTAAAAACATATAAGAAATTTAGCTCACTCAATAAAATCCTCAGTAAATTTGAGATTTCTAATGAAAGATATAAGGCGTCCATAAAAGTTCTACTAAACCAATACAATGTCTTACGGTCTGAGATAACACAATCCATCTATCTTGAACAAGCAGCCATTATAGTACTCTATACCTTTCTGGGAGTGGCCGTAGCTTATTTGTTGAGAAAAGAAATAGAAGGGACCCCTGACCTTTTTGAGATAACTCATGAACGCGATTTAAGTAGAATTATTCCTTTTCTTGCTGCACTGACTTTTGCGCAGGTAATTGTTTGCGGAATTGGCTCTTTGTTCTTGAGGGAACAAGCGAGAAATAGAAGAGCATGTTCATTCCAGAAAGCAATAGAATACATCATCAATAGAAAGATAGGAGAAACTGGTATTTACTGGGAAAATTACATAACTTCTCCTTTAATAGAGAAAAAGATAGGATTTTGGAATCATTTCAAGCCTGACATTCCAATCAATCGAGAGTACTACAAGAACAGACTGCTTGGCATCGGGCTGCCTATTGCCCTGCCAAATCTCTTTGTTACTGTTAGCATGCTCTATATGGTTTATGCTTCACTTCACATCGGGCTGCCTATTGCCCTGCCAAACCCTTTGATCACTGTTAGCATGCTCTATTTGGTTCATGCTTCACCTGGGAACGTTGCCTTAGCATTCTATGTATTCCTTATTATTTCTTCTTTCATAACAATCTGGGCATGCTTGATTATGCGCAAATCTTGTTTTCCATTAAAGGAAGAATTTGTGCCCAGCAGGGAAGAAGCATTACACTGGATTGAAAAGGAGAACCGAAAACTGTTGTAGAATGTACATGAAGCAGAGCTTTGCATTACCATTCAGAATCACTTTCGAAAAGTTCTTAAAGCAACTCACTAGAAATGTTTCATGGAGTCAAAGCATTTTTCCCTCGATTTCTTCGCCACATGCAGTACAGTCAATTTCAGATTTCATGTCCCTCCGTGTCTTGAAATGCTTTGAAATCCCTTCAAACAAGGAGAAAAAATGAATCAGGAGAAGCACGATGACTAGAAAAGAAAAAGCAGTTTTAGAAGGATATCTTGGAGATTGGGCCCAAAAGAGTTATTTCAAAGCCCTTGTAGAAAAAGCACGGCAGGAAAAGATTGAACTCTACGCTGTGGATGTAAAGTCTCCGCCTTTTGCTGAACCTTACAAAAATGGAATCTACTTCGTAGATAAAAAATTGGATGTAACTCAATACGACACAATAGATAATGTTGACTATGTGTTTACTGCGGCTCCCCACGAATTTCATTGTGCTATTGCAGAACACTGGCTAAAAAAGGGGAAGCTGAATAAGAATGGTCAAATTTTTATTGAAAAACCTCTTGATTCTTCAGTAAGTAATATTGAAAAGCTTGAAACAATAAAAGGAGCAAAGGAAAAGATCATTGCAATAGACCATTATATTCCGAAAATACTGCCCTTAATAAAAGAATTAGAGGAGAATAAGAAAAGATATGGAAAAATACTTAAGATGAGATTTAATATTTTAGAATCAGATCCTATCCTGGAATCAAGACGAAAAACACTAGATGAAGGATTGATACTGGATATATATCCCCATATTTTGGCAATCTTCACAAAAATCATGAATACGCAGAATAAATTCCAATTGAAAGCGAGTACTTTCGAAATTCTTGATGTTTACACCGGTAAATATGAATTAGCACCCATAACGGGGGAGACATTTGCACACATAGTTGCCAGAATTGAAGAAATCGGAATTGAGAATTACATAGGTAAGGCCGTAGGCGCAGGTGATAGCAAGATACTGAAGATCCTTTTTGAAAAAGGTTCACTAATGGCTGATTTCGTATCAGGGCAGTTTCTTCTGAGAACAGAAGATGGGGAAATTCCAGGTCATCTGCAAAAGAGACATATCAGCTTTTTACTGGATGATATTATCGACAGAGAATTTAGAAGAGACGAGTTCTTAAGTAAATCTCTGGATTTTGATGAAGCATTCGAAATTGTAAAGATTATTTCAATTATAAGGGAGAAATCAAACATACCAATGGAATACAAGAAATTCAGCCCACTTGATGATATTTTGATGAAATTCAATAATCCAGAGATGACAAAGTAACTAGAGGAATGCAATGCATTGAATCAAATACGTTACAATTGGCATACCATACCCTTTGCAGAAAAGGTTTAGTAGTAGACATATCTTTAAGAACTCATATCTTTAAGAACTTTCATTTCCTAGAATTTGCAGGTGACTTAATGGATGAAATCATTCAGGTTCGTATCTCTGAAGAGGAAAAGAAAATAATAGACTTGTTCATCAATGAGAAGAAGTTCAGGGATCGTGCTGAATTTATCCAGGAGAGCATTCGTCACTACCTTTTTGCGTTAATTGAAGAGAAAGATATCAACAAATCTACTAGAGAAAGTCGAAAACATATCTTCCAGGAGATCTTTTCCGATGAAGGTTTATTTGGATAGTTGTATATTTATTGTTGAAATATCTTATTTATCTTTTTCCATCAAAACCGTATTCTCCAGCATTACATGAGGGATCATCACCAGGATGAACTCAACAGCAATCACCAGATTATAGAGTGAGCCAGTGAGAAGTGCAAACCCAATGAGTGCTGTCCAGAGACCGTAATCCAAGGGATTGGAGAAATAACTGTATGGACCCTCCGTTGCCACTGGAACACCCTCTTCAAAGAAATTGAGACAGAGAGCACGTTTCAATCCCAGCACGCTAAAGGCCCAGAGAGCTACTGCTCCGCCGCCAATGAACAATACAAATCCCGTATATTGCAGCACAATGCGTTCATGAAATACTGGTTGGTCTTCCATCTGTAAGAGTAAGATTGCAATGAAGGTGATAACCCACAAGCCTCCTGTGATCGCCATGTGAATAATGAACGCACGTGAACCGAACCATTTTGTAAGTTTTCTCCCCTTCAACTGAAGAATCAGGTTCACCGACTCGCCGAAAATTGTGAGAAAGACCAATATCAAGGTGAGAATAAATAATCTACTCATAAAATGAAGAAAAAAGTTCACTTGATAAATCTTTCGGCTTTCAAGATTTAAACCCCTGTTTTCTTTTGATTGACTTCAGAATACAGATTTTTTCTAATATCAAATAATTCCTGTATTCATCTCGTCAGTGTTTTCAAAGTCTGCTTTCGGAGAAAAACTCGATCCACACCCACGAATCTAAGAAAATCATCTTATCTAACATTGCTCCATATTTTCTCTGACTCTTCAATCATCGATTGGATCTCCTTTTCCGAAAAACGCATTTCTCTCCTTAATTGTCTCAGCTCCTCCAGAGGATCTCCTACCTCAGGCAGCATTACAGCTTCCTTACCTCGAAGTTCAAAATAGACCTTTGTGCCTTTTTTCAGCCCTAATTTATCTCGAATTACTTTCGGTATTGTCACCTGGCCTTTCTCTGTCACAGTGGCTTCTAGTCTCATTTCAAGCACCTCCTTACTTTTCCATTACAAGCAATCCTTTAAGATTTTCCATTACAAGCAATCCTTTAAGATTTTCCATTACAAGCAATCCTTTAAGATTTTCCCTTACTTTCTTTGATCACAAGTACAGCATTAATGTAAGAGGTGCTGGCCATACATGAAAAACTGAAGAATATGAAATGATCGACAAATTGACAGAGGAACCAATCTAAAGACTTTCTATAAAATAAATGCAGCAGTCTCCCCTTAAAAGAATTGATGATCAAAAATAGTGCCTTGAAGTATTCAACAAAAAAATCCTCGCAATGAAAACACATTCCTTTTCTCTTCAGAATCGAGTTATCTCAATAGTACTGCCACAACCAAATCCTTTTATATGCGACATATATATTATCAGCATGAAAATCATCGATGGCCCCGAAGAGGTTATCCTTGCTGATTTATCAGATGTCCCTAACGGACTGGGCACTGTCTATTTCAGAACAGATATCAATGAACCTCCCCAACCGTCAGTAAAGGTGGAGCAGGCGGTAAAAACCACCATGCAGATTCGGCAATTACAGGACCCCAAAGCAAATATCCTATCTACCTCTCATTCATCTATTCCCAATGGCACCCTAAAGGACAATTTTGACATCCTAAAGAGTGAGTTAGAACGAGGATTTGATCCCATCTCTCCTGAAATTTCAGATATTATCATGGTGGACACAGTCCAGGAAATGAAAGAAGCCAATGAGAAGTACACATCCTCATTTATCTTCCTGGACAATGTGCGGAAAGCAGTCCCTGAAGAGAAGACTCCACCAAAAGATTCAGTGAACACTGAATTCTGGCAGGCAGTAAAAGAAACAGCAAAAGTCAATGGAGCACTCCCTTGCTGCCATCGAGACAATTTGTCGCTGAGAGTGTTTGCAGATGGGTGTTTCTGCAGCGATCCTTTCATCCAGGAGTTACACGATGTTACCCGATTGTACGGTGTGGATGAGGGGAGACTTAAAATCTGGGGTATTGCAGGCGCCAAATCCTCCAAATTAGATGCCATCTTTGTCACAGAGAACCGTGAAGATCTACTGGTCGATTTGGATGGAGGGCCTGTCTTCGTTTTGTTATTGTGGGCATTAATGAAGGAAGCGACAACTCTGGGTCGTACACTACCTGCTAATATTGGAAAAGCAAATCGTCAATTATTGGAAGAGATGTACTCAAATGAATGGGACAAAACCAAAATGAAAGCATTAGCATTAGCTAAAAAAATTGAAAAGGGCTCCATTAAGGTGATTTTGCCCATTGATGTTATTATAGATGTGAAGGGTAAGGAAAAGGTGGTGAACCTCAAAGATATTGATAAGGGACGATTTATTTCAGTAGGACCCAATACTATCACCATGATGGGCAATATATCCACTCAACGGATCTTTCTGCAGAATGGCAGTGTGGAACCCCGCTCCTGGCTGGAAAACAAAACTGAATCTGGGACATTATTGCTGGTAAAGGAGCTGCTTGAGCATGTGAAAACCTTGTTCGTGAATGGGGGGGATACAGTATCTGATGTGCGATTACTAGAGAAAGAGTTGAACCTTCCCAAGTACAGAAATAATGGAAAACTGAGAGAACTTGCCATAGGGGGTTTTGTGGTGGAATGGTGGAATTATCTGGGTAGAGGGGGAGAAATACCTGCAGGTATTGCATTTGCTCAGACTGGGAGTTTACGAACGCTATACGAGAAATCTAGAAAGGAGCAGCCTTTTGTGTGAATTGGATTTACAGATTATGTTCAGAATGGGTAGGAATTTTAGGTTTCAACTATCTTCGATCTAGATCTTTGAGATTTCTGCCATACTTAGTATCAAATTCTCATATCTTTTTATTTTTCCCTGCTTTTTTCATATTTGCACATTAGGGGCTTGATCTGTCCTTCTTGATTCTTTTACAAATTCATCGTTGGTATACCACCTCAAATAATAGATTTTGAATTTAGGTTTGCACTTTTTGCGCAAACCCAAAGTTTATGAAAAATAAACGTATTAAAATAAAAAAGTAAGTAATAGGAGGTAAGAAAATGAAGAAAAAACGTCTGATAAAGCCTTTAGGGGGAGCTAGAGCTCCCTCCAAAGATCTTGGAAACCTAGAAAGAATCTCGAACAGAAATCATTCTGAAGAGGACAATTCCTCAAAGAGAAAACGCAAGAGGATGGCCAAGAAAGCTCTACTCTTTGTTGCAGTCTTTGCGGTGGTTATTTCACCCTTGTGCATTGAACAGCCACTTCCGTCTGAACCATCTCCATCTCAATCACCTCCTTCCGAGCCACCTGGTGTTGAAATAATCGAGAAAATGGTGATAAATGAGGTGATGTTCAATCCTCTTGATGAAGAGGGCAATGGATGGATTGAGCTTTATTACAGGGGAGAAGAACTTCAAAACCTTAAAGACTGGACAATATCGAATAGAACGGGTGAGATTACTGCGACGCTTCCAGACTGGGATTTGCCAAGTGATACATATCTGGTCATATATTTCGGTTCTGGAAATAACGATAGTGATTTTTCAGATGGAACTGGCTCATTCTATACAGGAGCCCACACAGAGGTCTTTGATGTAGAGGATGAATGTGGGTTATACAATGGCAGCCCAGGCAGTACGACCATCGTTGATTTTGTGTCATGGACCTGTAAGGAAGACTATGACCCAGCACAAGCGCATGATTATGCTGTCGACGCAGATATGTGGGAAAACGAGGACGTTGTGTGGCTAGACAAGAATTACTCATTTGAAGGCGATTCTATAGGCAGGGATTTTCAATCCACAGACACTGACCAACCAGAAGACTGGTACAGGGGAGGAGGTGTTAATGCTCTTGGACCAACTCCAGGGAAAGATAATGATGCCTTCAACATGTATGACAGATCCATATCAGGAAAGGTCATCGACACAGATGACAATCCTATTCCAGGAGTGAAGGTCAAAATCCATGGTACCACAAATGAGGTAGATACTGATGCAAATGGAGAATATCATCTGGAAAATGCACCAGTTGGAGAAATGGCAGTAGTATTCTCCAAAGAGAATTACATTGTGAATTCCAGCATTGCGCATGTGTCCAATCATGACAGGGAATACTGTAATGTAGTGCTTGTCCCTGAGAGAGCAGGCACGCTTGTAGGTCCATCTGGAGGGACTATCCATGTAGACAATGTCACTGTGGAGATTCCCCCCGGTGCTCTAAACGAGACAGTGAATATAACAGTTACCCCCATGCCTCCCGAAGCAGTTCCCCGAGTCCTGGACGAAAAACATTCTCTAGTGCTAGAAAGTATATCGTTTGGGCCGGATAACCTTCAGTTCACTAAACCGATAAGTGTGATCATGCCACTTACCTATCTTGGAGACAACATTGAAATAGAACCGCTTGAAGAAGCTATGAAGAATGATGCATTGAAATTCTCAAGCTTTGACCCTGAGACGTTGACATGGGTCGAAGAAGGAAACGCACTATTGAACGCAGACAAGAAAAGTGTCACACTAGAATTAGACCATTTCAGCACCTATAACGTAGAGACGTTCTGGTACAGTTGGGATTATACTCTGAACTACAACGGCAAGGTTCTGACTGAGCCGGAAGATGAAGGAAATTCCTATTGTGGCATGCCTTTCACGAAGACAATCTCACATACTAAAGAAGTTACTCTATCCGGAGAAATTGGTTTTGGTTACGGTCCTATCAATGCAAGGATTGGTGCTTCAATAGGGGAATCAATAACAGAAACCGAGGAATACGGCCCAAGAGCAGGGGGGCCCTGCGAACAACTTAAATTTTACTCTTATTGGGTCTGCAAGCAGTATTCAGGGGAAATCTGGAGATTAGCAATTCGCAAAGGTTCTCAACTTTGGAGTGGGAGTCAGGAGACTTATGAAGGCGCATATTCAACTATAGTACCGCAGTGCATGTATGTTAAATTCTGGAAGGTGGACAAAACAAAAGAGTGCTGTCCCCAAGACTTGAAACCTGATTTGGAGGTAGGGAGTCTTACCCCAATCCCCAGTGAACCTAAGGTAGGGAACAAGGTCATAGTAACTGTTATGATCAAGAACATTGGCGGAAAAGATTGTGAGATGCCCTTTACAGTGAAATTCATGGTGAACGGAGAGACAGAAGAAGAAGTGCAAAGGGGGCCACTAAAAAAGGGAGGATCCATATCAGTTAATTTCGAAAAGACATTCACAGAAGAAGGTGACTACACTCTGGGTATTCATGTGGACTCCGATTTCAGAGTAGAAGAACTGGAAGAAGGAAACAATTACAAAGAGTGTCCAATCACGGTCATTGCAGGAAACCGTCCAGACCTCATAATAGAGGACATAACTCCAGTGCAAGCAGGTGATCCTGGTGAAGAAAAAAATATCTTTATCAGAAGCAGTGTTCCTGTTATGGGTAGTGACATTTACAGTGGAAGTCCTGTTGTTTTTCTGGTTACAGTAAAAAATCAGGGAGAGAAGGGAGCGGGTCAATTCATGGTAAAACTGGAAATTTCTAAATTTGGAACTGCCCTTCCTTCAGATTCCTCTGACTCAGGAGAAAAACTAGAAATGAGGGTCGCTTCATTAGATGCTGGAGATAGTATTACTGTCTCCTTTTTCTATACATTCTCATCCACAGGGACCCATATTATCTCAGCTACCGCAGACTCCAGACACGCTATTACAGAATCAAAAGAAGAGAACAACACAATGCAGATCACTGTGAACGTTGCACAGGGAGGATCAGGAAGTCCACAGCCTCAACCTGAGCCTGAAAAGAAACCTGATTTAATGGTTACCAGAATAGAAGTCCACTGGAGTTACTCCCCGGATGAATTTGAGATAGTGCATATGTACTTGGACTGGGTGGAATTCACCATAACAAACTTAGGAAATGGCGACTGCGAAGGCAACATAAGAGTACAAATTTGGCTGGATTCACGCCCTGAACCCATATATGATGGTATCGTTTATCAGGGTACTTTGCACAGCAACCAGAAATACACACATACAGAATGGTTCGAAAACCTGGAAATAAAGTACGAAGGTAAGCACACAGTAAGAGTTGTTGTGGATCCTTCGGATACCATCTCCGAATCCAATGAAACCAACAATACGAGTGAAACAACTTTTCCAGAAGATCAGTCGATCCTGCTATTGGGTGATAGTCTGCTCTACGATACGAGAACTAGTGCACTGCAATACAGTAGTTTCACATCAAGGAAGATCTTTTTCTAATTTCTTTATTTTTTTCTTCTTTAAAGACCTACAATTATAATAGAAATTATCTTCTGAAAAAAGTCCCACACCGCCGATTTGCTACAGTCGTACGTCTGAAGCTGTCAGGCCAAAAGTTTAATAAAAGGAAAGGATAGGAAATGCATGGCTTGGAAACTGAAAAGATGGGAACTTTACTTTCTTCTATCCATTTTTGCTTTCAGTATTGCTATTAGACTACTGCCAAAGTTATATGTAGATTCCCACTTACCAGCTTTCCAGGGAGATGTCTGGTACAGGATATGCATGAGCCAATACGTGGTTGATAATTGGGCATTGCCAGAACCTGATATCAGGTATCTACCTTATGGCGTTGTCCCCATGTGGTATCCTCCATTATCTGTTACGTTTCTGACAGTTCTTTCCAAAATGACAACATTAGATATACCAACAGTGGTCACCAGAATTATCCCCTTTTTTGAAGCAGTAACTCCTCTTTCCATTTATTTTCTGGCCAGACATTTATATCAGGAAAAGGTTGCAGTATACTCTACACTAATTTTATGTGCAACCCCCAGTTTTGTCTACTGGACAGGCATAGCTGATCCTCAGTCTTTAGTTCTATTTCTGATTCCTCTGTATATTCTTTATTTTTTGAAATATTCACGGGGTGAGTACGGCAATAAATCTTTAATTCTGGCAGGAATTGTACTGGGATTTACATTTCTCTTTCATTTATCTTATTTCATCCTTTTGTTATCTTTATTCATGGGTTTACTATTTCTTTTCTCAAAAAGAATTTTTAAGAGAGCTCTCTTTGCATTCATTGTACTAGTTTTGGTATCCCAAATTGTGGCTGTGTGGTGGTGGTATCCTCGAAATTTGTACTGGTGGTGGATTCGCGGGTTGGTATCCTCTTCTGGGTACTATACAGCGTTAGAACATTTTCTTGAGTTTGGTGCAGTTCCTGCAGTTTTGGGTGGGTTAGGATTGGCATATCTCGGTATAAAAAGGGATAAACATTTTTTATTTCTGCTTTTATGGATTTTACCTTTATTTCTAGAGACACAGAATGAAACTATCCTGCATGCAGTGGGTAGAATCGATTTGACCTGGGAAACCTTGGCCAAACCATTGGAAGGGTTCAGATTTTACTGTTTTCTTGCCCAACCTGTCAGTATTGCAGGAGGAGTCTTTATATTATTTATCAGCAAGAAGGTCTCACCAAAGTTGGTCTTTCTTTTTGTTATACTTTTGGCAGGAAATCTGGTTATGTTTGATATTGGGTCTCATTTAACCAACGCGGGCATGACGAAAAAAGAGTATGATGCTGCAGTGTGGTATAGAGAGCATTCAGACAAAGATTCACTAATGGTGGCAGACTATTACAGGGGGCAGATGATTGCCGGAGTCTGTGGTGGAAAGGCGTTAATTGGTGGATTATTCCCGTTAAGGAATGTTGATTACCCGTACATAAAAGCTCCAGGGCAGGTCCAAAAAGATTTGTATGCACTGTATACCACAGAAGATCTGGAAGAAGCTCTACAGATCATTGAAAGGTACAAGATAACTCATGTATTCTACTCGAAAAGTTTGGAGCAAACAGGTTATTTTGGAACGTCTTTGCAGGACGGATTTGGATTGCCAGTTTACCTTGGTAAGTTCTATACGGAGAATTTTGCTGTTGTGTACAAAGATGAGAATATTTTAATATTTAAAGTATGTAAGTGAGTTGCTCAGAATTATCCATGTCACAGACATAGACCATGGTAATTTGGGGATAGTAGTCAGCACAAAATGGTAAACAGGAGGTCAAGGGGCTATACTGAAGTCTTCTATCGGAATCTCAAGAGCTCAGACACTAAGTATGATATTTCCTTATTTGATTGAATGCAGGAGTTCACTTGCTCAATCTGCTTCAATCTTTTTCTCTTGAAAGGGGTGAAAACGAAGACAGGCTCTTACATAACATCTTTTGCAGCTTTAATTCTGCTATATTTTGCTATCGTGAACCTCAAAGCCATCTTAAGCCAATTGTCTGGATATAGAAAATGCTTAATTGTTTCCTGTACAGTACCAGCATGTCATCATCACTTTCCAAGACTTCCTCAGCTCTCAAGTTATCTTTCACATATCTCTCAAAAAAGGCCAATCCATACTCACAGATGACATCAGCCTGTTTCTGCCCCTCTTGCGCACCCATACCAGGCCACATATCCTGAAATACAGTCTGCCCAAACGAAAAGTGGTTGGCCCCCTTTATCACCAGCAAAAATTTTGGAGGGTGGCAGTTCTCATAAGCACTTTGCGTATCTGCTGCCTTATCATTGATGAAATCTCGTACAGTAGAACCTTCTTTTTCACCATACATGAACATGACTGGTACAGTAATAGATTCGTATTCTTCATCTTCAAACATGAACACACCAGCTGATAATAACAGCATCGCAGTAATCCGGGAATCATGATACTCATCAATACCCCCCACCATTAACATAGTGTACCCACCCAGAGAATGACCCATACCTCCGATAGCTTCCTCATCAATGATTCCTTGGAATAATGATTCCGTCCTATTTAACCGCAGCATTTCATCAATAACTAAAGAAATATCTCTTGGGCGGTACGAGTAAGCTTCCCTGTCAAAGTCCTTCCCCGATCTGGCTAATTGAATTGCACTCCTAAAATACTCTTTCATGTCTCTATCGCCCCCACCACGGATGCGCATGACAGTAAATTCATCAGTGTGATCAGGAGCAGCCACCACAAACCCGTGACTGGCCAAATATTCTGCCAAGTAAATACCAGTGTAGGCTCCAGCTCCATACCCATGTGAATACACAACTAACGGGTAGGGACCATGGTCACCATCAGGCTCCCCTTCAAATGCCAGCATGCGCACTGTCTGATGAGGGTCCATGTACTGGTACTCTGTAGGAGCCTCCTGAGTAGGATACCATACAGCCACTGTTAGCGTCCTTTGTTCACAAGGGATGTCCACAATTTCAAATCCCACATGAAAGGGAGCAGCTTTTTGTGACGAATCCTGTCGTGCACATCCAGAGAGCAGTAATGTTGCACCTATTACCATAATCACAACAGATTTCATGGTCTCCCTCATTTATTCATACATTTGTGATATGTTCTCCTTTCATTGTCTTGAACACCATGGTGTATTTATCAGAAAGTATTACACCAGAATCTATCTTTACATTAACCATATCTGCATCAGCCCCAGAAAAGAAATTCTTCTTCTGAAAATCAAGTTCCACCAAAATTATCCGTGAACTGTACCTCCGGGAGGTTCTCACATCTTCATAGGCTACAGTAGCAGCTATTGCTGTACCCTCAGGGCTCCATGTACTGTCAGACACAATCACCTTCCCAGAATATTCAGAATCTGGCCCATTAAAATAGGTTAACTGCTGTTTATTTGATCCATCTACATCCATCACCCACAATTCTGTCTTCAGTTTTGACCCCCACATCTGGTTTGTTACATCTTCAAAAGTAATCCCCAGATCGCCGAGGCCAGTACTGGACATCCAGGCAATTTTTCGTCCATCTGGAGAGTAGTGGGCGTGCTCATCCCAATCATCAAAAGTATCGGTCAGCCTGGTCAGTTCTTTTGTTTCTAAATCCAATTCGTAGATATCTAATCCGCTCTCTAATTGATTTGTTATTAAATTCCCTGAAAACAATATTTTTGTGTCGTCCTTTGAGAAAGCATGACTTTCATAAAATCTGAGTGCTTCGCCAGGCTGGTACATTTCAATATTCTTTAGGTAACACCTGTTGTTATCACTGATGAAATCTGCCACTTTTAGGGCCCATTCGCCCCAGGGAGTTCCTTCCTTATTGGTCAGCCGTTCAGCCCACAGCAATTTTCTTCCATCATGTGAGAACTGGGGATGGATTAACCCTCTGGGATTTAAGTAATTAGTTTCATAATCTGTCAACTGCCAGAATTCACGTCCTTCATTGTCTGTCACCCACAAATTACAGTTTACCCCTCTTCCGGGGATGGCTACTCTCTCATATCTATCACCTGTAACATCGTCATTTTGGGCTGTAAACACTATGTATTCTCCTGAAGGATGCCACGCTGGATTTCCATTGTGTTTTTGAGGACATGCTGTATCACAGGTAAGGCATCGCTCTTTAGAACCATCTGCATTCATCACACAGACATCATAATAAGAATCTTCACCCATTTTGCCAAAGGCAATCAGGTCATTGGTATGGCACCAGTCCACACTTTTTCCATATTCTGCAATAGTAATTATAACCAGTGGGCTACTGTCACTCTCAGTGTCATTTCTTGCACACCCAGAGGCTAAGAGTACAGCTGTTATGACTGCTGCTATCAGTATGGGTTTCATAGGTGCC